>Ga0153967_100213_pt1 | contig 33210 bp, 41 predicted proteins | sample TSFL051MetaG_FD_104688 | JGI IMG/M metagenome (GOLD analysis project Ga0153967, IMG submission 104688) | Attine ant fungus gardens microbial communities from Florida, USA - TSFL051 MetaG | ecosystem: Host-associated > Fungi > Mycelium > Unclassified | place: USA: Florida, Paynes | collected...
GCTCTCTATTTCGGTCGAGGTACCACCATAATGGTCCGTGTGCCCAACTAAATGTACCAAAATTTTCATGGAGCGAATGAGTAGACTTGAGTTGAATTTTTACAGTTAGTGGGTGCTTGCCGGCCATGCATATTCTGAGCAAGCTAAAAATATGTTGATGTCATCGAGGTTTTACCTTTCGCGGCTGGTCATACACTGTCATAAGACCACGCCTGTATGCACTCCTCGGGACCACCCATGTTCAAACTTATCACGTCCGTCAAATTCTCGGCTACAGTTGGTCTCGAATTAATCTGGCATGGTTCACTAAACGTATTTTTCTGGGGTTGACAGATCCCTTACGGATCGCGGCATTGCAAAATGGAATCGTGTACAGTCTTTTCAACAGTCCTTTCATGGTGCCTTGTTGATACGGGTATTCTATGTTGCGGTTCAAACATACTTAAAGGTATAAAGGAGGTTACGTTTACTCCTTGACTGACTTTAGTCCCTTCAAATCTCCCGTGGTTCTGCCATGTACAATCACATTAGTCAGCCTTGAAAAAACAGCGATCAACACTTACTCTACGGTAGTACCAAAGATATCGACAGAGTCGATCCTAGTCTTGTCTTCCTCCCCTTGGTTATTTTCAATGAAAATCTACATATGCCCGATTAAGTACGGATATCAATCTAAACGCCCAAAGGGGACTCACGTGGATACTGTTGACATTTTGGAACCTGACAAAACGAAGGACTATCTTCTGACCTTCCTCTACTTGTTCTTTAGTCAAATCAAGGATTTGCGCGACGGCCGGCTCAACGGCATCCTCGACATCCTCAAAACCGACAGAAGAACGATTGACCATTAGTTTGACGCGTTTGGGAGCTTGAGATACGTTGGAACTGGCAATTGCAATAGAGCGTATGCGCACGAGTTGATTAAACTGGCGCAGGATATAATCTTGTTACATCTCTCCCGGAATCGAGGCATGAAACGTACATGCAAATTTAGGAGTAATTGATCATCTGCATCACTCAGAAGATACTTTTCACTTGTATTTCGAACTTTGCCCTCGAGGATGGGTCTCAAGGGGTGCTGCACTGCCTCATTCAGGCAGTTCAGTTGGGAGGTGTCAAGAAACTCGAGCAGAGATCTCTGACAGGGCATTCAGAGCAGAGACAATGTTGGAAGCATAGCTTACATCTTTTTGCTCATCGGTAGCCATTGGGAGAGAAGAACGTGACGGGACGGGCATCAAGATTATCCACATGAATCACGTGAGGAGAGCTACTCTAACATATTACACACTCGTCCTTGGCTTGTTGCCGTGTTGGTCGAGCCACGTTCGCCCGTTTGTTCCCTGCACGCTTGATTTCTGTCAGCTTATTCATTGCCTTTTTGTTTCCTTGAGCTGCAGGAGTTCAGTTGGCAAAAACTGTATGAAATCAAAGAATTCCTACCTGCTGCTCGCATATACCACTTCTTAGCAAACTCGATGTCTTGTTTGATTCCGATCCCCACCTCTGCGTAGTAACCAACAGCATACTCTGCATTGCTAAGACCCTTGTTTGCGGCACGACGAGCCCATAGATATGCCTCTGAGTCGCTCTGCTTTAGAACACCCTCACTTCCTGTGAGATACCATCCACTGAGTGCCAGTTCAGCCTCTGCATCCCCTTTTTCAGCCGCTTTCGTATACCAGGCTATTGAGCGGCGGGGATCAACAGGACAATTGAGAGTTCCAAATTCATAACATTGTCCCAACTTGTAATGTGACTGGGTATAGCCCAGTTGTGCTGCCTGGGTAAACAATGCTTTCGCATAACCTGGGTCACACTGTACCAAATTCGAGTTGGGTTGTTCGTGTAACAAGCCTAATTCGTGAAGAGCATGAGGGTTGTCTTCGTCTGCCTGTTCCGCCGCTCGTTTAAGCCAAGTAATTGCTTCGCGAGGGTTCTTTTGTTGTTCAAGAGAACCCTGTAGAAGAATCATGCCGAGTTTATACATGGCCGGTGTATCACCCAATGACGCTGCCTTTCGATAGAACGCCGCGGCTCTCTGTGGTTCCTTTCTTGTCCCAGCTCCGATCTCATTACAGACTGCCACGCGGTAAGAAGCAGCGGCATGATTCTGTTTGGCTGCCTGAAGGTAAAGATGATATGCACGTTCATGGTCAACTTGCAATCCCAAAGCACCTGTTCCATGACAATTTGCCAAAAAAAATTGAGCTTCGTGATACGCTTCTCCCTGAGTTGCCAGTCGTTTGATCACTTTGAGTGACTCTTGCAATAGCATCTCGCTATACTTTTTCGCGGCACGTTTATCCGGAGCTCCAGAACGTATCTTCTTTGCGGCGTCAATGAGATACTTTGCATAGAGAAAGTGGGCTTCCGGATCAGGGTCTCCCTTGATTCGCTGGCGATACTGTTCAATGTACTCCTTTGTGTAGGGTGGAGTAGTAAGATCGATAGCCTTGCTCTTGGTGGTCGAGGGGGTAACAGAATTGGATGTTCCAGCTCGGTCTAATGAGGGACGACGAGGCTCAATTTCGTTTCCTTCCGACAAGGGTTGGGCAGAGGGTGCCTGGGAAGGAGAGAAGGAGGAGGGATAGGATGACATGGTTGGATCGTACTGATTTGGAGGGGGAGGTTGCTGGTAGGAGCCATAGTCGACCGGTTGCCCGGCTCCTGGTGGACCGAGAGGACTGCGAGGAGGCAACATGGCAGCAGGTGGTGGCCCCATTCCTAGTACATTGGAAGCAGCAGCATAGAGTGGATTATACTCAATCGGCCTTGGGGGTGGTTGTTGCCAAGTGGGAGAAAAGTTGCGATCGTGTGGGAAGGTATCCTGGGGTGAACTGTAGCTAGAGTCGTAGGAGTATATACTTCGCTGGTCATCGTGGGGGTCGAGAGAGTGTTGACGGGGAGCAAGAGGGGACGCGAGTCGTGGAGGCAGCATGGCTCTCTGAACAGGAGCAGAATGATGGGACAGAGAAGACGCCGGACGAGGAAAAGGATCTCTGTGGACGATGGGTGGTGGCCGCTGGCCCGAGTCATGGAGAGTCAGAGCAGAAAAAGCGTCGAGAGAGACAGTTGGGTCGAATGGCTGGGGAGGATCGTTGGAGTGTGGCTGCTGGGAGGGCAGAGAAGGCACAGAGCGGTTCGAGTGCATCAGACCAAAAGCTATGGACACGTTTGCAGGCAGACAAAATGAATAGAAAAACACTTACAGGGAGGAGGGAGGAGGTCAGATCCATTTGAGTGATACTCAGCCATAATGTTATAATCGAACAACAAGTCTGATTACATTCCCACAATCAATACAATCTAGCACTAGTCTCCAGTCCATTGCCACTGCTCAACTGTACGCTGTATCCGTTGTCGCTCCAGCCCCTGCTCCGTCTTTCTAACCTTCACAACTACTGTCCGCTGCCGACTGACGTGGGCCTCTGGGTCTTCCACCGACCCCATCGTTTGATCTTCTCCATCCACCCATGCGTCGCTCCAAGCCTCTCCTGCCCCTGGATGAGCCACCTGCACGGTCTCCATTCCAAGATTCTCTTCCTTCGTCTGTTCTCTGTCCCATATTCGGGGTTTGAAGTTTCGGAACCTTTCTTCTGATCCTTCACTCTCCACCTTTCGCCGCTTCACACCGTTGACATGCCCATTCGCTTTCTCCACCTTTTTCACATCTTCATCGTCACTGGCTGCTCCTGTAGCCAGTCTCAACCGCCATCTAACTTCCCTTGCACATGCAGGCCCGTCCTTCACTCGTTCCACGGGAATCTGTTCCCTCACCTCTTTCTTTGCCGCGTCTGGACCACGTTCCAGTATCCGCGATTCTGAAACCAGAAATTCGGCAAGCGCCACTAGTGAATTCAGTAGTCGAGGCGAATAATCTTGGTCTGGTCTTGCTCTCAGGTCCCGAAGAATTTTTTCCGCAACGTACCAACAAAGCCTAAATTGCATCAGTTCATGAATCTATTTCTGGACAGAATGTTGACACACTTGGAGAACATGGGGAATCGAAACTTTCTTGGTACTGACGTCGTGATTTCAATATTGCGTACACGCAGCTCTGAAATGTCAAATAAGTCCAGACATAACGGTCGTAATAGATTCATCACCCACGGGTCGGGACACTATATGAGTGAAGGAAGTTGCCTCCAAACACCATTGTATCCACAGGTGTATACTAACAGCAATTCAATGTCAATAGAAGGTAAAAGAGGAGAATCTTACGACAGCGTGTATCCAACCCGAAGGAATGATCATGGTGTTGCCTTGCTTGAGTTCGACTTGGAAAACCTCATCCACCATGTCACCAAGCCATGACTGATACTGCAGTTCAGTGCCAGACCAGCGCTCGTATGCAGCTAGATTAGCAACAGTCGGCCGAATAAAGTAAAAGATCTGAGAATGAGAATGAGCAGTTTATGACAGAGAGGATGAGCAGTTTTTTGACCTTGGAACCGTACAAGACGTGATAATAAACCGAAGAACCAGCAAAGTCGATGTGCCAATCCTGGTTTTCCGAATGTGAGTAGACCACTCAGGATGGAGAATCACGGAGAACGCACCGTCCAGGCATTAGCTACGCCCATCAAGCAGTACAGCTGAACCTTTGGATACGAATATCCTTTCCCCTTTCGCGACGTCGGCCAATAGTTCTCGACCCAGTCCAAGTCTTGAACGAGGCGCGGTGGCGACACCATGTCGGATAGCTTAGTCGAACTTATTTCGAGTGAAATGACGTTCAAGATCTTGTCTCGCTTGCCTGGTTCAAGCTCCATGTATTCCGCCCACTTTTGCAGCGTCCACCCTGGCGACGTAGATTGTGTGGCAACATCTACGTGAAATATCAAGGAAAGATCTTGGGAAATGACGAGGGATGACACATACCGATGACTTCGACAGGCGTGTCTCTTCCTATCAAATCAGCAACATCATCCACTGAAAGATCGCTCGAAGGCATTTTCATCCCCAAACCATCCGGTTTCTCAATGACAATAGGCTCACGCATCGCCATCTCATCCTCTTCAACCCAAGTCAAGTCCACATCACTCCCTCGCATCCGTTGAAATGGGTCCCCTTTGATCGACTTTTCCTGTAACATCTGTTGCCAACGTGGAGAACCGAACATAACGCCCGAGTTCAGATTAGCATAATCGCGTTGTGGCCGCTTGCGGTTGGATTTTCGAGCGGGTGCTTTCCGAGTGATGACGCGGGACGGTTTTGCGTCAATGCATTTCTGACAATACCTAAGACATGGAGAATATTATTAGCCGTACCAGGGACCATGAAAGGAAGTGCTGCACACCATTTGTCAATGCTGTCAATATCCTCACCCTTGCCTACGCAACGCCAATGATACCAGACCTTGCATGCATCACACCTGACCCAGCGCTCCTTTTCAAAGAAATTCAGGTCGCTGGACTGGTCGTGAACACAGGCTGGACATAGCTCAGAGGAACCCTGCTGGGAGTCCTGTTGAGAGTGTTGCTCTGGAGAGACAGAACGGCTCATTGCAGGATCACTAGCTGCCCCCTCGTTTTTTGTTCTTTTTGCTCGAGCCATTCTCGTCAATCCCACCTCGAGACGAGGAAACAGCTGAGCTGCAGTCACATGCCGTGATGTGTCACATGTCTATTGTGGGAGTTCATGTACATATATGGTAGTCTACTCATCGATTGCTCAGCTCAGCCACTCCTGGCAATGTCTGTCGTCCCAGTCAGCAAATATCAGACTCAGTATGTTCTTACACACCTTTCCCTCTAAGAGTTCCAGGCTTGCACCTCCACCAGTACTGACATGGCTGAGTCTCCCTTCTTCCCCAAACTTGGAAACAACCGTTGCAGTATCACCACCTCCAATAATCACTGTCGCATTCTTTTGAACCGCTTCTTCCGCTGCCTTGAGAAGTTTCTGAGATCCTTCCGAAAATTTTGGGAATTCAAAGACTCCAGGGGGTCTGTGCTATGATCAGAATGATGACCGAGAGACATACATTTCACCCACCCATTCCAGAGTATCGTCTTGGACTCGCCGACGACTTGAGCAAAACGCTCATTGGATTGAGGTCCGACATCAAGACCAAGCCACCCATCTGGAATGCCCTGAGCATCAGTCACGATTTGTGTCTATCAGGAGTCAGCACAAGCAGAGCATTATGACGCGAGACACGCGCTTGACCTCTGCATCTTTGTCGAACTTGTTTGCAGCAATATAATCAACAGGAAGCACCAATTTGACGTTATTCTTATGCGCCTTCTCAACAATTCCAGCAACTTTTTCAGAGCCCGCTTGGTCAAAGAGCGAGTTGCCAATCTAGATGCGTATGACGTCATCAGTATCAACATTGAACATCAAACGTACCGCAACACCCTCCAAAGTCTTCTTGAAGGTGAATGCCATCCCTCCTGCGATGACAAGACTATCGACCTATGTCTATCAGTAAAACACTTTTTAGGGAGGAGATGAGAGATTCCTACCTTGTCCAGCATGTTCTCAATCAGCTGAATTTTATCAGATACCTTGGCGCCACCAAGGATCGCAAGGAAGGGTCGCTCTGGATTCTCCAGGGCCTTTGAGAAATAGTCGAGCTCTTTCTTGACCAGGAAACCTGAAGCCCTTTGTGGTAGGTTGATACCCACCATGCTGGAGTGAGCACGGTGAGCGGTACCAAAAGCGTCGTTAACATATACATCGCCGAGGTTGGTGAGCTGCTCGCGAAATTTCTTAACATTTTTTTCATCAGCTTTGGTCTTCGAGCCATCCTTGTTTTTAACGGATCCTTCCTCTTCGATGTGGAATCGGAGATTTTCAAGGAGGATAACAGAGCCTGGTGCAGCGTCCCGGACACTCCTTTCAATCTCTGGGCCAACACAATCACTCAAGAAGATGACATATCGTCCGAGTTGTTTTTCTAGCACAGGGACGACAGGCTGAAGGGAGTATTTCTCGTTTACTTTGCCATCGGGTCTGCCAAGGTGAGACATCAGGATGACCTTGGAGGCACCTAAAAAGCATCAGTTGTGCGAAGCCATTGAACTCAATAACCAACCGTTGTCAATAGCATATCTTATTGTTGGGAGAGCAGCAACGATGCGCTGGGCATATAATGAGAAGTGATAAGGAAGTATGATAATCAGGACACACAGCAGGATTGGAGACATCGCCGTCTTGGATGGGAACGTTGAAGTCGACACGAATCAGGACACGCTTGCCTGAAAGATCAAGATCAGTGATAGAAAGCTTGCTGGAGAGAGACATGATGAACGACTGGAAGAATTGTACAACTGCAAAGTCCGGCACATGATTGATTTTATAATCAATCTAATCTTTCTGAAATCTCTTGTTTGGTGGTATTTTCAAATTATCTAGTCTACTTTTTTTTAAATCGTTGCTTACCGTTGAGTTAGAATACTAGTCTACTTTAAATTTCCTGTAAGTTGAGGGCCTCAGCATCATGCTTTTTAAGGATTCCTGGTCCTCAGCTTCATACATGAGGGATATTCGCAATATAAGAATGTGCCGAGGAGGTCCTTATGATAGCTTGTGTCAATGAACAGACGTGTTCAATAAATAGGACCAGGACAAGGATTTGTGAAAGTTGTGTAGATACCACCTATCCAACTGAGCATTCCACATTGTTTTCAGCTGGCTGAATTCTTGAGCGTGCGATGATACCACTTCAGTCACGTGAGGATTAATGGGCCGTCTCAACTTGGTAGTTAGAACAACTACACAATGGCCACCGTCCATCCCTCTCGTCTTGGTTTGATTCCAGAAAATCTACGACCACAGAAAAACTCTCAGGATCCATCGAGACCATCCCCGCCTAGGCGTCGCTACAGTCGCAGTCAGAGTCCACGACGCTATAGTCGTGATCGTGACACGAAGGCAGATAGGTACCATGGACGAGATAGAGACCGCGACCGAAGCAGGGGTCGAAATTTATACACGAGGAGGGACGAGAAGAGGAGATATGATTCTAGGAGGACGAGCCCCAAGTATGACGATTACAGGCCTGCGCCTGAGGCGTTTAGTAATCCTGGGTCGCAGCGTCGAATGTATCCAGAGAGGGGTGGAGGGGGAAGGTACGGCGGCCACTTTTCGGGCAATGCAGACCATTTGGCAAGGTAGAAATACTTAAAATAAAACATGAATCATACTCATTTCCATTTAGTCGACGCGAACAACGAGAGAGTATGGAAGTGGACATCTGGCCTCCTTCCCCTTCTGTCCCTTTTGAAGAACTGTAAGTATCTTTCTCTTGATTCCTGCAATTGAAATTAATTTTTCCTGAAATTACAGGAAGGCCAAAAGATCGAAACGAGCAAGGTCGTGTTCGAGTGACTCAACATCCTCAGAAGAACGTCGCCGCCGAAGAAAGGAAAGGAAAAGGCGGTCCAAACGTCATAAAGATTCTTACGAAGACGATAGACGGGACAGAAAGCGTCGACATCGTTCAAGAAGCCGTCAGCAGGATCGCTATGGTAATGACTCTGACAGCGACCGTCGAAGACCCAGACATAAAAATCGAAACAGCAGAAGTAGAACAAGACGTGATGACAATTTTCGTGATGATAGGCGACACAAAAGTGTGTCTCCTCGAGCTGCAAGCCCTATTCCAAGTCGCAACCCTCTTTCAGACGATGAAGATGAATGGGTCGTCAAGGGACCGCTTGCCCCACCATCTGTGCCACTTCCAGCATCATCCCCCGCACCAATGAGTTCATCGCACATTACACCAGCTACTGAAGATCCGACTAAGACAACAACAGTAGTGATAGATTCCCAGAAGTCAAGCAAAGGCACAACTTGCTCCCCCGTTCCCATGGCCGAAGGATCTGACTCTGATGATAATGTCGGACCACAACCGCTGCGGAATCCCACCACAACCAAAAGGCTTGATGAACGTGCTTACGGTGGTGCACTCTTACGTGGTGAAGGAAGTGCTATGGCTGCATTCCTCCAAGAAGGGACCGATGTTCGCATTCCCCGTCGTGGCGAAATTGGTCTCACATCAGACGAAATCGCGCAATTTGAGAATGTGGGATACGTGATGAGTGGTAGTAGGCATAGGAGGATGAATGCGGTTCGAATGAGGAAAGAAAATCAGGTCATCAGTGCTGAGGAGAAACGTGGAATTTTGAAATTGCAAAGGGAAGAGAGGGAGAGGAGAGAAGCGGTTTTGAGAGAAGAGTTTAGCGAGCTTGTAAACGAGAAACTAAAGGCGACTTCAGGACAGGCTACTGGTCCGTCCAAGGAGTAGATATACCTCAGGATAGCTATTTCTCACGTTGAGTCCTTCCATATGATGCTGTGTAAGAAGCCATAATTTATGGGAAGACAAATATATGAAAAATTGACATGTCTAATTATACACTTGGTACAGTGGCCTAGATAAAACAACTACATCAGTCTCTGTTCAATTTTAGATCAAGGAAATACATACGTGCTAGAAAACTTGGTACCCTGCTTGACGACCTTCTCAACAGCATCCAGAAAGTCACGTTCCGTTGCTACCTTTCGTCTAGCACGGATCGCAAACATCCCGGCTTCCGTAGCTACCGAACGAAGCTCAGCGCCAGTCGTATTTGGGCAGAGACGAGCAATGAGGTCGAAACGGATATCTCGTTCAACGCTCATACTTCAAATCAGTGTTAATAAATCTCTTATTGAAGCTCAAGCTCACTAGAGCATACCTTCGAGCGTGAATACGCAAAATGTGGGCACGGCCCTCTGCATCCGGTAGCGAAAACTCGACTCGACGATCTAGACGACCCGGACGAAGTAGTGCAGGATCTAATGTATCGGGCCTAATGTTGCCACTTGAAACCAACTGTACAGTTGCATATGAGCGACGTACCTATTTGTAGCCATAAGAACCTTGATGTTCCCCCTTGGGTCAAAACCATCTAATTGGTTTATCAACTCAAGCATTGTCCGCTGCACTTCATTGTCGCCACCAGCACCGTCATCGAATCGAGCGCCTCCAATGGCGTCGACTTCATCAAAGAAGATGATGCAAGCTTTCTTACTCCGCGCCATCTCGAATAGTTCACGTACCATACGAGCACCTTCTCCGACGTACTTTTGCACTAGTTCTGAACCAATAACACGAATGAACGTAGCATCTGTTCGGTTGGCGACGGCGCGCGCGCAAAGAGTTTTGCCAGTTCCCGGAGGTCCAAACAGCAAAACACCTTTAGGTGGATCTATACCAAGATTGACAAAGCGTTCCGGCTAGATAATGTAAAATTAGATTGATTTATGACTAGATAGAGAAAGGAACACACCGAAAGCAATGGGGTCTCCACAACTTCACGTAGCTTCTCGATTTGCTCTTTGCATCCACCAATATCTGAATAAGTTACGTCTGGTTTCTCCTCAACTTGCATCATGGTAACCGAGGCGTCAATTTTAGGAGGAAGTGGTATCTGAATCTGATATTTTGTCCGATCAACACTGGAGGTACGTGAATATTTGACACGACAAGGAGATCCAATCAACTTACCCCACTCGCATACCTTCCTCAATATCTGTTGGAGCAACTCGTTCACCTAGACCGACGACGAACTTGGCAATCTGTTTGATATTGATGACATACTTATCCTGCTCGTCTGCTCCTTTCTGACCTTGCACGGCCCCAAGCGGGTTGACGGCTTTGGCAGCCTCTGCGAGTTTAGGATCAACGGGGATAATCTTGGTACACCGAGCGACCTGTAGCGAATGATCTTCGCCCATTCGTTGTCGGTCTGCTAAGAGATCCCAGAGATTTGGTGATGCAAGTCCAGTGTCAGATTCCTTGACGCCTTGAAACGGTGAGTGGAAAAATGTAGGAACAAAGGCGAACCGCACCAAGCTTGTCATTGATACGTTTTTGTATGTCTTTGATATCCTTGTCGACGTCCTTGAGTTTCTGTGCATAAGGACCTTGACCCTTGAAAGATATTAGGAGGAGAGACAGGGCAGAAGAGTATACTGACATATGTCTTCATGATCCGAATGTCGCTTTCATCGAGTGCTAGAAGAGGCATAAAATAATTGAGTACATGGGAGAGGCTAGCAACGCACCAACGATCTTCTCGTCCTCCTTGCCATCTATTCTCTTCTCGTCTGCACAAAGTATAAGTTGGTATAGCTTTGTCAGGAGTAGGACGTACATTTCTCCCAGTCACTTTACAGACAGAAATGAGTGCGTATTTCTACAGATTGTACAAAGCTACTTACGCTTTCGGAGGCATATTTGCTTTGGACCAAGTCGGCAGAAAGAATCATTACGCGTTCAGTGACCACGTGACGTCGGCGTGAACCGACGGACAGTCATTCCTCAGCTTGAAAGCCATGGCTGGCGGCCTTCAGAACGCAAAAAGCAACCTTGACAAAATCCGCGATGAGGACCGCGAGTCTCGATTTGGATCCGTCTTCGGTGTGTCAGGCCCCGTCGTCATTGCCGAGAACATGATCGGTGCGGCTATGTATGAGCTCGTACGCGTTGGACATGATGAGCTCGTTGGCGGTCTGTGTTCTGCTTTTTTTCGTCTCCATCTGTATTGAAACAGGCAGCAGAGGTTATTCGTATTGAGGGCGATAAAGCAACGATCCAGGTCTACGAAGAAACATCCGGCGTAACGGTCGGCGATCCTGTCCTCAGAACCGGCAAACCTCTCAGTGTTGAGCTTGGACCCGGTATCTACTTCTGCTCTGCACACTATCAATAACCTGACTGTATCAAGGTCTCATGGGCAACATCGTCGATGGTATTCAAAGGCCGCTGAGGGTAGGTTTTCTTGGGATTGCCAACGTTCTACCATCTTGACGTATATTAAGTCCATTCAAGAGCTCTCCAAGTCAATTTACATACCCCGTGGAATCAACACTGATGCCCTTGATCGCTCACTTAACTGGGATTTCAAGCCTGCTAATTTCAAAGTACGCAGTTATCAGAAGCATATGCCATCTATGTTCTAAAGATGTTCCAGGTTGGCGACCATATCTCTGGAGGCGACGTTTTTGGTGGTGTCTATGAAAATTCTCTCGTTGATAACCACAAGATCTTACTGCCACCGAGGTCGATGGGCACTATCACACATATTGCTGAAGCTGGAAGTTATACTGTTGATGTACGTCTGCTGAGTGTTATTCCTGGCAGCTGTTCAGCCCATTCTAGGATATAGTTCTGGAAACAGAATTCGAAGGCAGAACCTCCAAACACACAATGTTGCAGCTTTGGCCCGTCCGAGCTCCTCGTCCTGTAACAGAGAAGCTGACTGCCAATTACCCTCTCTTGACTGGACAACGCATTCTTGATGCACTTTTCCCGTAATTCTATTTTGATTTCATCCATGAGCAGCCATTGATCATTGTCTAGATGTGTACAGGGTGGAACAACAGCAATTCCAGGGGCTTTCGGATGTGGTAAAACTGTCATCTCCCAGGCTATCTCCAAATTCTCTAATAGCGATATCATCGTTTATGTCGGTTGCGGTGAACGTGGAAATGAGGTATGCTGATATCATCCGTTGACACTTCGCAATTGACCGATGCATAGATGGCCGAAGTATTGATGGAGGTCTGTCTGAAATCCAACTTCAACTCTTCTGCAAATTGAAAGTGCACTAGTTCCCTGAACTGACAATGGAGATTGGCGACCGCCAAGAACCCATCATGAAGCGTACCACTCTTGTAGCAAATACCTCTAATATGCCTGTTGCTGCCCGAGAGGCATCCATCTACACCGGTATCACGCTTTCAGAATATTTCCGTGATCAGGGATCCAATGTTGCCATGATGGCTGACTCCACCTCGCGCTGGGCTGAGGCTCTCCGTGAAATTTCCGGTCGCCTAGCTGAAATGCCTGCTGACTCTGGCTACCCCGCATATCTTGGAACCAAACTTGCTAGCTTCTACGAACGAACGGGCAGGGTGGTGTGTCTGGGAAACCCTGACCGTCAAGGAACTGTCTCAATCGTCGGCGCGTATGTACCATTTATATACCCATTCTAGCTCGATTCCTAATGACATTCTCAGTGTGTCGCCTCCTGGTGGTGATTTCTCAGACCCTGTCACAGCTGCAACACTCGGCATCGTCCAAGTCTTCTGGGGTCTCGACAAGAAGCTCGCCCAGCGCAAGCACTTCCCATCCGTCAACTGGAGTGTATCATACTCCAAATACACCAAAGTCCTTGAACCTTACTATGAACGCGAAGAGCCTGGATTCGTCGAACTCCGAACAAAGACGAAAGAGATCCTTCAAAAGGAGGAAGACTTGGCTGAAATCGTACAGCTGGTCGGAAAGAGTGCATTGGGCGAGAATGACAAAATCACACTCGAAGTTGCCAGAATGCTCAAAGACGATTTTCTCCAACAGAACGGCATGAGCGATTATGATCGCTATTGTCCCTTCTACAAGACCAGTGCCATGCTGAGAAATTTCGTGGCTTTCCATGATGCAGCAGTCAGAGCGGTGACGCAGCACGATCTCACGTTTTCTAGAATCCACGATTCCGCAGCAGATATCATATTTAAGCTTTCGCAGATGAAGTTTGAGGTGAGTTGATGGACCATAAGATCGGCCAGAATTCTAAATCTTGCTTTTCTTTACCTAGTCACCTTCTCAGGGCAAAGAACCCATCAAGCAAAGGTTGGACGCGCTTAACGCCGAGATCCAGGACAAATTCCGTCAGCTCGTGGAATGAGGAGGATACAGGCAGCCTACCAAACAATATTCTTTTTTGTGTACGCGCCCAGCCACGACATGCCGGTAGTCCGCGTATGAATAATTAGATTTATGTGACGCCATGAAATCGCCATGAAATTGAAGCAGAATAGATTCGATGATGACCCACTATCATTGACACATGTCGTCATATGATGACACTTTTGGAGCATTGTCTCTCCCTTGTAAGGTATATAGCAGCTCAACAACATTTATTATTCCTTCATCTCGTAATGTTGTTCTTATCTCTCTTATGTTTCAGTAGTTTGGTAAACGCCTCCCCTGCCTTTGGGCCTTTGAGTCGGATTTCAAATCCACTCTCCTTCATCTCTGATCAATTTCCCTTGCATGCTCTCTCTGAGTTCACCAAGGGTAAAGTCCAGGAAGACGCATTTTTCTATGATAGACAGTCCGAGGAGGGCACTATTTGGGAAATCATCAAAAACAATCCCAGGTTGAACTCATCATTGGTTACCCTCATACGAAACTAACACCTTCCAGATTCACAAAGTTGACGAAAGCTATTGAGTTTGCTGAGGCTATCAAGTACTTTGACGACAAAGAAGCTCAGTAAGCTCAGAAACGACATGACGTCTTTGTGTCTCACATTCTAATTAACCATAGATTCACATTCTTTGCCACGCCTGATTGGGCGGTCCCCCATGGTTCAGGCGGCTGCAACAATCTCGTTGATAATGAACGTTTATTTGATGATAATTCTGCATCTCTCCTTCTTGCTCAAGGGTGCCACTGGCATGATGTACTCTCTGCCGCAGACCAGCTTGCCGCCTATCCCTTGCTGGACGACAAAGACAAGGAGCGTCGCATGAGATTCTTCAAGCATCTCGTACAAGCAATTTTGGCCTACGAAGCTTTACCTGAAGCGATTGATAGCTTCTCCCTTGGTGACCATCAGACTTATCCGACCAAGTTAGCTATCCCAGGTATTTTGGAAGGACAACCTCTTCGTGTTCGCGTCGAACAGAGATTGCTCCCTCCTTCGACTAGCGTCAATTTCTTGTCGAAAGTTATATATCCCGATGTCAAGGCCTCCAACGGTATGTTTCACTCACTTGTAATCTTCAGGCCAACTCATATGACTCAGGCATCATCCACGTTGTAAATGCACCTGTGTTGCCCCCTTTAGCAAGTTTCCAGACGATATTCTTACTCCCTGGGAAGTTTTCCATTCTTGTGAGTCTTTAGAGTTTGAAAATGAGTTTCACTATTGATCGTAATTGCTTAAGACGACCGCGATCCAACGTGTTGGCTTGACTGATGATGTTGACTTGCGCTATGTCAAATCTCAGAATGGTGATGGATATACGCTGCAAGGATCATCTGCTCTCACTCTTTTCGCCCCAACCAATTTGGCATTCGAGCACTTGCCACTCAAGCTCAGACTGTTCCTGTTTTCTCCTTTCGGCCAGCACGTATTGCGCAAGGTTCTCGAATATCATATCATTCCTAATCTGGTTATCCACAGCGGTATGACATGCTTCCCCATGTTTGCAATCACATTCACTCTTGCTGTAGATTACCAGTACAACAGTTCAGCCAGTGAATTTTCGGTAGAGGGGACAGCGCAATCCTCCTCATATGGCAAGGTAATATCTGATGCACACTTCAAACTCCCGACACGCCTCGAGGATCATTGTGTCCATGCACACGTCAGGAGATACGAGTTCGCCTTGCCCGTTCCTGGTCCCGACAAGCCATCTGTGGTCAAAACTGAAGTTCGAATTAACCATCATGACGTCTTGGTGTCCGACGTGGTCACCAGTAATGCCGCTGTTCATATCGTGGATCGCCTCCTGGACCCTCGTCAGCACCATGCCCATGACCATGAGCACGGTGAAGTCCGTTTGTCTAATGATCCTTGGCAGGACTGGGAGGACTGGCTCGTAGATTGGGCCGAATCTGTTTGAGTTGGACGTTTACAGGACGTCGCAAAGTCAAGAATGCGTATCTGTATTCCACGTGAACTGCCGTTAAGGTAGAAAGAAGAATTGCATACTGTATTTCAGCAACCCCTCATTGTATGATGTGACATTATCAACATGAACTGGTGGTCTTTGTTTAGCTTTTTGCAAACGTTTGTGGGATCGGGTTTTCGAATGAAGTTCCCAATCTGAACCTTGTTCGATCATGACGGGTCGATTCTGATCAGTTGTGCACACAGGGCATATGATCTTGCGCCTGGCCTCTAGTATCGCAGATGGTCTGCACAGGTGGTTCAGTTCCAGCCGTCGTGCTCACCGTTATCATGCGCACCTGACATCTTTTTCTTTGACGGTCAACAGAGCATGCGCCCTAGCAGAAAGTGATTTTGGCTCTGGAAGTTGTTGATTGTTCAGAAAACCTATGAAGGAGTCGGTCACCAACGTATAAAACGAGACCAATATAGCTCACCTTCCATGATTTTGGTGGCAGGTCCTTGAACATTGTTCATCCAGTTCATTCCGAGTTCTGCGGGAAAATTAATGGGCAATGAAGTGAAGAAGGGATAATGACAAACCTGTTGCGTCAAGCAGGTAGAATGGAGTAGACATGTCCACTCTGTTCGCCGATTCAGTTGCAGGTATAAGTTTATTCCGGATCCAGGAAATTTGGCGTTTGGCGTATTGCCTTGTAGACAACTTCATTCTATCCACTGCTTGGGAAAATCCACTTTGCGATGGTTCAGGGTTGAATAGGTAGTTGAAGAATTCTTTATAACCTTTGTACAACGGTCAAATATAAGCAAAAAATGTGTGCGAGTGGTTTTGAACAGTACCGATCGCCTGGTAAATGCCGAGGCTGTAATCCTTCTCAGGAGCGCCTTCAATTGATAAGTTTCCTGGTATACTGGCCGAGGTTGAATTCCGCAGACTGCGAATTTCGTCAAGTAAACCGAGCTAAGGGACTGTATCAGCGAATCGAAGGATAAGGGTGATTGACTGATCATGCCTCTATCATCTTGTCCACACGATCATAGAGTCTCTTTTCCAAGATACTAGGTTCTGCATAGAGCCAGAAGAAAAGAGTACGAAATCTATAGCACAATGTTAAACACTGATGCTTCACTCCGAGGGCAAAACAAACCTCGGTTCAGCCACGGCAGTTCTCAATGCTTGTTCAGTGACGATGTCACTTGCTTTTCGCCCAGTTTCTTTAATAATTTCCAGGCTTCGCAGCACCTTGCGCGTATCTCTCCAATGCCATCGGGACGCCATCACAGGATCAATGATATGAAGCAAGGCGTGTAGCTGGTATGCAAAGTCACCATCCTTGCTTGCTGAGGGCGGTGATTCAGGCAGTGAATCAAAAATATGAAACAAGTCCGGGTTTGTTAACTTGGAAGTGAAGTGATGCAATTCTTCAGGAGTTTTGTAGGACGATTTTGTGGCAGTCGGTTTAGGTGAGCTAACCAAGCGATCGGAGAAGACGAGATTTTGGATCCAATAGGAAGTTCCTCCAACAACTATCGGGATTTTGTTGTCCTTGTGAATTTCATCAATCTTTGCATTTGAAAATGAGCCATCGAATGGAACATCAATGAATGAAACAAAAATCCACTCACAAGCTTGATGGCATCCTGTACCCATTGCCCAACCACATATTGTTCCCCTGGTTTCTTGATATCCATCAAAAGATGCTCGACCCCTTTACGCTCCTCCAAAGGTATTTTGTTCGTGATAATGTCGAGACCCTCATAGACTTGCATAGAATCAGCGTTGATGATCTTGGCACCGGACCAGTCATTCACAGACCCTCCTTGCTTGAGCCGTAGGGCAAGTTCTACCGCAAGATTTGATTTGCCTACTCCCGTTGTACCACAAATAGCAATGAGAGGTCGCAATCCCATCCGAACTGGCGGCTGTGTTAAGTGACACATCGCAGGCCGGACGGATCACAGCAGTCATCAATTTCAATTAAACAATTTTCTCTTGCAGCACATTGGTGGCGTAAACCCAACTCTATTACAAATTATGAAAAAGTGACCATCCAATGAACAGGAAATAAAGTATGATAGAACACATTATGTTTCCCATGGGAATACTGGAACTAATGGTAAGTGGGTCAAAACAGCACAACGATCATTGTAGACAAATCGCAAATTACGATTTGACGTGAGGACCTCCAGGATTCGTGGCCGAAATGCTTCCCGCATTAAATCTTGGCAGACGAATCTTGAGGGAAGGAGTGACAGGTGCTGAAGAGGGGGCATGTATAGAAGTAGGATTCAATGGAAGCACGCGGGACCGCGATGGGGTGCGGGGAATGCGTTTACGGGTCGACCTTTTTTCTTTTTCTTCGAGGTCGAGCTTTTCTTTCTTGGAGGTCTCGTAGGGCTTGGGTCGGTATGGTAAATCTTCTTCCCGCTCCTTCCTCTTGCGACCTCGCTTAGCTGGAGCAGGTTTTCCTTCTTCTGTGTCCTTGACAACAGGCCGACGTCCTCGTCGTTTCGATGGTGTCTAGCCACAGAGTTAGATCATTTAACTTATGTTGACTGGAGTGATTACCTTAGGATTGATTGGTGGGAAATCTATTAAAGGGACTCCATTGGATAGTGTTGGTGGGTCTTCTGATTCTTCAACCTTGAGGGACCATGAGCCGAGACTATATTGGAATCAAATATCGTTTACCTTGACTTGAACAGCTTTCTTAGAAGGCACTATGGTAGTAGATGCATCGGTAACAGCGGTATCTGTTGGGGGGCTATCACTAGAAATTGCATTCTCCTAATGAAATGCATAAGCAAATGTCGATGACACTCATGCTTAAAGACCTACTCTAGATGGCACGCTCGCAGATGATGACTCTGGTGCCACGTTCTTACTCTTCGACCTCAATTCACGGACGCTGTTTTCAGGCTGCGTGCTCTGTGCAGAGTGTTTTCTTTGGGTAATGATGACGGTGGGTATCGGCGTCACAACAGTGCTTGTCAAATCCGTAAGTGTGTTTTGTCTAGTGACACCGTTGATTGAAGTTGCCTTAGTGAGACGCTGGAATGACGAGGCGCCATCAGTCAATAGCTCGTAAAAATCAGAAAAACAGGGGCTGACTTTCGCAGGTGCAACTGAATTGATATTTAGAGCTTCTGATCTGTCGGACGCTTCCACATCAGGGCTCGTTTGCACGGCTCGTTCAAACATTTTTCGTCGAGAGACACCATTCAAATTGGAAGCATGGGATCTCCTTCGCCTTAAACCATTAAGCATCTGCACAACCAGGATAGTAAGAGTCAATAAAACTCTAAGACCGAACTTTGATGATGAACAGTACCTCAGCGACTTTAAGTTCACTTGTCTCCCCCACAGATCCCGTCTCCTGTGAATCATCGCCAAAATCATCCAAGGAACTCAGTGAAGTGAGAGGTGAAGACATGGCAGAAGAAATGTTGTCCTTTTCCTCCCTAAATGGATATCAGCGATGGCCCGAATTTACAAGGTAGACTCACTGGTGAGGAGATGCAGACCTTTTGCTGAGTTTGCTCCAGAAATCAAGGACAATGGTTCGTTCGGGAACGCGATATCGACGACCATTGATCAAGACTTCATCGGTGGCTATACGGTTTCCTTGTTGTATGGGAACAGCATTTTCGGATGGAATGATCTCGATGTTTCCGTTATTTGATTGACCTGGGCGATCGATCTCAATGACTGGATAAGGATTGTATTTGGGAATTCGGCGTTTGATAGGCTGTGAAGTAATTATATTATCAGTTCATTTGCTTTGAGTGTACAGGAAGACTCATACCAAGACCCTGTCCGAGTGATTTGGACACATCCACCTTCTGTTGAGAGGAGGCAGGCTGGGAAGTGGGGGATCGAGGCAATCGAGGTGCCAGTGAAGAGTACAGAAATCACAGGATATGATAGGCTTCCAACTGTCATCTGAAGCACCCTTAAACGAAGATCTCCTTGTCCTTTTGGTGGCAGGTGCCGTTGCTGCGAGCCCACTAGGGAGAGCAGATACTCCACACTGAAAACATAGTACAGGTGCACCGTTTTTATCTCTCAGACGATGTGCATCTCTCTCCTCTGGAAAACCGAGGCGGCTAAAAGGCACAAAAAAAATCAGTGAAAGAGCCCAGTGTATAATGCTAGACTAGTTACTTTTGGCGAGGCGGTTTGTAGAACGTTGTATCGATATAATTGCCTTTTGGCCCTTGACCGACTGTAGAAGGAGGTCAGACTCGGTTGAGTGTAGGGGCACAGGAAGGAAAAATGAAGCACCATCTTTGAAGAAGGTCCGGATGTCTTCGGGTAACTGGAACTCCACCGGAATTGACATATTGAGCTGGTGGATCAGGGGCGACAGAAGAGATGGTGGGGGTTTAGCAGGAGGTTGCTAAGGAAAGATGAGGCCAAGGAGCATGAAAATAAGGAAGATGACGAGCTCACCTTACGTATCATACACGCAGGGCAGAACCATCTACTATCCCCCTCTTCTATAGTCTCCAAGGGTGGATCGACACACCAAAGATGAAACGCCCGGGGGCATCCATCACAGTATACGAGATCGCCGTGTGAACGACAAGAAGAACAGTGATCATCGTTGTTCAACTTGAAGTACAACATGAGCCAAGAAGCCAAGCAAAATAAGGGGAACGCACCAGGTTAGACGCAAGCGGAGGATCAGGAGAGGGCAGTACCACGCTTTTAGGCTCCTCCTTGACTCTAATAGAGACTGGGTCAACCTCTTTGGCCTTCCCTTTGTCTTTGCGCCTTGGTCTCCCATGGGAGACGGAGGCCTGGAAATCATTGGAAGAATTGGAGCGCGAAAGGGAAGGTTCGTCCTCTTGGATGCCAGGGAGACTATCTGTCTCCATTGGCGATGGAATTGGATGGAGTTGAGCTGGTGCTTCACCGGAGCTAGTGCTTTCCAAGGGCACAGCAACGGTTTGCCCATTTTGATTGCGGGCAGAAGCACGTTGGGCACGCCCAGAGGCCGTTCTTTTCCGGACGAAAGAAAAGCACAACGGGACGTGTAGAGAAAGATCATTTGATTGGTCCAACATGACAGAAACAGCGGATTGGGATGTGAAGAAAGAAAGTAGTCAGTCGGCGAAAAAGAGAACGGTAGAAGGCGCACCCTTTGTCAACTCTGGGGCGCTTTGGGCGATGACCGTCCTGGGGCTCCTGCCCGATGAGAGTACCATGGGCAATTCCAGAATATGTGGATCCTGGGTCATCTGAAGGCAGGTAGGAGAAAATAGTCGATGGTTTTTTGGGGTCGCGTTTTTGAGCTGCTTGCTGGACAGACGAAATAGAGGGGGGGCCTGGCAATATTTCAGTGGCGAGATTAGCGTCTCCCTCTAGATGAGACGGCTGCTGCACAGTGACTCCCGGCAGCATGTATGGTGGAATGCTTGCAGCCGTGGCCATTTGCATTAACAGGACCAGGGATACCAGTAGAAAGAGGATGAAGTCAGGGAACAACCACACTTTTAAGTCACTCCCCCTCAACACTCAGTTTCCGCGCACTATGGCCTTGCCATTCCATTATCCTCATAATTACAATGTATATGTACAGATTGTCTATGTGTAAGCGCCTCTTTCAAACCGAGCTTCAAGCCCTTTTGCAGCAACTCGGACAGCAAATCTGTTCCACACAGACCAAATGCTGGTGCGTACTGCCCAAATGGCATGGCAGCGCTTGCAGCAGTGCAGAAAAGTCACAATCGTCGCTATCGGATCTCTATGAACAGAGAAAATTGACTGGAAAGAAAAGAAAAGGATCTTACCAGCGCTGAATCTCCAATCAAAAAATTGGTTTCAACACGATACACAGGCAGTCGGAACAAGTTCTCGCCGGTGTTTGTTGTGCTGGAAAATGGACCGCTCGGTGTTATTATCACCCGGAAGCTGGGCACATCCGTCGGAAAGTCCTTTCAGATATCTGACATTTCGAAAACAGTGCCTTTCGTATAAGACCTCGATGCCGCAGAAATTCCGATTTCCTTCTCATACAATCAATACGATCCTCAGAAATATGCAACAAGTGCCAAAAGTTGTCCTCCAGAATTCATCCGACAGCGATAGTCAGCCACTGGAAACTGGAGAGACCTTTACTTTGCCTGCCGATCGGATCCTTTTGGAGACTCGTTCGGCCCACATGGAGGAGAGATATCAAGAATAAACCCGGCACTTCGGATTATGTTCGAATATATCCCCGAACGAAAAAAACACCTTGGTCTTGAGGGAGGATAACGGCTTAAGACTGTCAATGACCAGGCTGCCTTGCAATAGAAGCAGTTAGAAAGGATGAATTGGCTATATTCCAGAGACTAATGATGCAACAAGCCCAAACAACTCCCCTTCTTCTACTTCTGTAATGGCCAATACCACAGTCAGTGGTGCAAGGGCAATTCATGGTCAAAATCCGCAGGTGGGTGCTCCATTACTTAAATGCCAATAGAATTAATTCGTGCAGTACCTGATCGATACTGTTATCCGTAATCGTATCTACGACTCTACCTACTGGAAAGAACACTGTTTCGCCCTCACAGGTGTGCAAGTTTCCTCAGTAATTGTGCCAGTGCCCGACTTCATTCCAGCCGCCAGCCTCATAGATAAGGCTGTTGAAATCCGAGCAGTCGGAGGTGTTTATGGAGGAAACCAGACACCTAGCGAGTTCCTCTGCCTTCTTCTCAAACTCCTACAGATCCAGCCAGAAAAGGAAATTCTTTTAGAATATCTGCAGGCGGACGAGTTCAAGTGTGTGTCCACATGCCCCACTCCTAAGCTCAGTTTCTCATGTTTTTCCAGATACCTTCGCGCCTTGGCCGCAATGTACGTACGAATGACATTCCATGCGGTCGAAGTGTACGAAATCCTGGAACCCTTACTCAAAGACTTCAGAAAGCTACGACTGCGAAATATGAGTCAGTACATGTTAATTTCATTGAGCCATTCTCATCCAGAAATTGGTTTAGATGGATACTTTTTGACTTATATTGACGAATTCGTCTACCAACTCTTGACTGAAGAACGAGTATACGACATCGTCATGCCACGGATACAGAAAAGAGAAATATTAGAAGAAACTGGGGAACTGGGTCCACGAAAAAGTCGTCTACTAGATGCAATGGAGGGCGAGGATGAAGATAGGAATGTCCGAGCTAGCAGCAGAAGTAGAAGTAGGAGCAGGGGAGATAGCAGTAGGAGCAGGGTAGGTAGCAGAGCTAGAAGTGAAGACAGAAGCAGGAGCAGGAGTGAAAGCAGAAGCCTCTCGAGGTCACGCAGCGGCAGTCCTGCTTCCGCTGGCTCTAGATACATATCTCAAAGTCCCTCACGCTCTCGTTCTGGATCGGAGTCACCATATCGTTCACGTAGCCGAAGTATTTCACCGGATAGGATGGAGACGTAGAATTTCTCATTATCTGCTACATCACTTACTTTCCTTGGCAAAAGTCTGTTTGCGATATTTACCAAGCTGTTGAGCCAACACGTGCCAACGGTCCTCTACGAAAGGCATCTTGTTCAGTGAGTTGAGCGTGGTTGTATTTAGGTAGCCGCGATTCCTCCATCTGTTATACCACTCTATATAAAACATTTTCAGTCGATACCGTACAATTGTCAATTGCAAGGCTCACCGATGTCTTCGCGACGTGTTGGTGCAGCAGAGACTCTGTCCGTCCTTCCTTTGACGCAATCTCTGAGCGCGAGTTCATTGTAGTACTTGCAAACAATTTTCCCGCCCTTCTTTTCAATAGCCTTGATAGCACTCTGACTTGCTCTTGACGCCACAACATACAAGGGCGTCTTCAAGAGCTCGGCACCCTGAGGACGATGAGAAAAAGAATTTGTGTTCGTTCATATAACTCACGTCTCCCAGAATCTTGACTCCGTCATGCACCGAATGAATACAACCACTCAGCAACAGCTCTTTCGCAGTGATAGGGTCGTCTGGAGAACACTTCAGACGGCCTTGGTTTATCCAGTGTTGTATCCGATCAAGGTTCACAGGTGCATACGTTCTCCCGTTGGCGTTGATAAAACCTCGTTTAGGGAACAGCTTTGTTATTGGTGTCTGACCACCCTCAAAAGCAATGCCTGGACCTCGGCCAGAGCGTGCATTTTGACCTTTGTGACCGCGACCTGCTGTTCGACCATATCCCGAGCCTTGGCCACGGCCAACTCGTTTTTGCTGTTAAATTACTCATCAGGAACATCCACGCGGCAGCGAGTAATTTTTAGACACTGACGCTATGCTGTGAGCCTTTTGCAGGACTGAGATTGGCAAGAGTGACTCTAGCTATGCGAGTCCGTGAGGCCATGAGTGTCTAAAGCAACAAGGTGATTTCGCGTAAGAGCACTTTATTTGTTTCGGAGGTCAATGTCAAGCAAGATCACTGACGGTTTTCTCTATGACCACCGCTATATCATGGTCGGCCACTTTCAGAGTCCTATTTTGTCATCGACCACTTTTGAAGATGTTGATGTAGATTAGATCTACAGTACCTCCATGTAAGACACAATGTACAAATGACACTGAATGAACACCAACATTGCTGAATTTAGCAAGCCGTGACTGAGTACGTAAATTAACAGCTCGTTGCTCATGCGTTGAGGCAACGCTCTGGGTCATGTGTACACTAACCTCGAAGAAAGATACAGGTCATAGAGGCTATCTATTGTATCCTGGATTTGAAATTGGGCAGTTACTATTGAATTTGAAACGTAACTTTCTGTGAAAGTGACCGTAGCAGAAAATAGACTCACTTCCTGTTGAGGCTAATCGAACTCACGGTGATCCGTCGGAGTCGCCAAAATCAGCTTGTGTTCCATTTGATGTCATGACAGATCTCTCACAACTCGTATCCAATTGGTTGGAACTCGACAGGGTTAGTAGTAGTCAATATACGACCGATCATGTAAAACCCGCCAATTTGTCTAACCATTCTTTTTTTTTCGGTAGAATGAGGTCACTCGCACAGAGATCCAGAATTTATGGGACTCGGGCAATGTAAAGGAACTCGAAAGTCGGATGAGGTTCTCTCATTTCGCCTTCATTTTTATTTATTTATTGTCTCATCTTTAATAATCGAAGGAAACGAATTGGTTTTGGAACTGCAGGTAAGATCTCACCAGGGAATTATTCGTCCGCGCTTGTGCATGAATCATGACGATTCAGGGTTACGTGGCAAAATGGAAGCGGGATGGGCGCGGATGAACGGTGACCATTCCTTGAAACATGACGTCAACCAATTCTGACAATCCGGAAAGACTTGATTATAATCCAAGCATCACAGGTGCATACACACACTTAGCTCCTCGGGACATGATTGACACAAAAGAATCTAATATCGTTCAAATTCCAGGGAGTAGCCTCATATGTGATTCAACAAATACCAGACGCCCTTTCCCGGGGTGTCATCATAGGCCACGATCACCGACATAACTCGGTGTATTGGGCAAAATTAACTGCTGCCGCGTTTCTGGCAAAGGGTATGAAGGTGTATCTTCTCCGTGGTACAGTCCATACCCCTATGTAAGACTACTTTTTGACAAAACTACCCACGTATAACGACCTCTATTGCTTTAGGGTCCCTTTTACCGTTAAGGTGCAGAACACAGCATGCGGTATCATGATCACTGGTTCGTCATCTCAGTTTGACCGCTGGACATGATCTTAACATTCTTTCCAGCGAGTCATAATCCCAAGGTACTTGTTGACCTGACGATCAAAGAAATACTGACTGTCTTGGCTCTAGGAAGATAACGGCTACAAAGTACGCGCGTCCATTTCTAGAAGATCGAACGCAATAACTTGTTCCGATAGGTCTATTGGGAAAATGCAGTCCAGGTCAGTTTCCTACCACTAGATTGCTTAACAGGACATCAAGGCATTTTTGCTCAGATCATTGAACCTCACGATCGTGGAATATCCGAGTCTATCACCGCTAATCTTATACCGGTAACATGGAAGACCGATGTCTTTACATCCTCTCTCTGTTTAGATGTAACTCAGGAAATGCACGATGCATACTTCGCCTCCCTATCAAACCTTCTTGTCGACCGGTAAGATGTTTTCTTCCCCCTCCCTATTATGACCGCAGATACCAATTGAAATGGTTCAAGGAAACTCAATGCGACTACATCTGTGCAGTTCGTGAATACATCTATGCACGGTGTCAGCGATTTCTATGTCAAGCGCGCCTTTGAAATGTTTGGATTCGCTTCCTATGTCCCCGTCAAGGAACAGCAACAACCAAATCCAGATTTCCCTACTGTCAAATTTCCCAATCCTGAGGAGAAAGGGGCACTGGTAAATTCCCTTCCTTGTGTCCTCTCCTCATGTAACATTTTCAGGACCTCGCGCTTGCCACAGCAGAACGAGAGGACATAAACTATGTGCTCAGTCAAGACCCTGATTCTGACAGATTCGCTGGCGCAGAACGCGAGTACGTTGTCTAATCTCTGATGAGGTCTTCAGTAGTGATCTCCCTCAACCCAATTTCAAAAAAACAAAAGCCCATCCTCTGGTCAATGGACCATTTTCACAGGTGACCAACTAGGTTCTCTTTTTGCTTCTTTCATTCTCTACATCTTCAAACAATCCACCGCCATCAACCGTAAACCTCTGACAAAATTAGCCATGGTCGCATCCACTGTCAGTTCTAAAATGATCGAAGCGATGGCTCACGTCGAAGGATTCAAATTTGTCCAATGTTTGACTGGATTCAAGTATATAGGGAATACGTGTTTGAAATTGGTTGAAGAAGGGTATGAGGTGCCGTTTGGATATGAAGAAGCGATTGGGTTCATGTTTGGAGATGAGGTTAGGGATAAAGATGGGGTTGCCGCTACAGTGAGAAGAGAAAATATAATGCAATTTTCAACATTGCTGATGGAGTTTCCTTGGTTGGGGAACCTTATCTAGATGACCTTTGTTCAGCTCGTAGCGGCATTGAATGCTCAGGGTAAGACGTTGAAGGGACATTTACAGAGCCTCTATGAAAAGTAAATCCTTGGCGTTCATTCCTTTGGCATCTTTGCTCACACCTAGCCCGATACAGATACGGCTATTTCCAGGTAATCTCACCAGTCTCACTGCGTCGTCTCGCATTGACGCTCTCACAAAAGACAAACAACGGTTACTTCAGATGTGACGACCCTCCCACCATCGATCTCATCTTCAGTCGCATTCGAAATTTTGATGTACGCATTCCTCTCCATTACAGTTTTCACTTTCCGTTTCATTGAAATTCCCAGGCAAGCGAAACGCGATCTTCAATCTCTCCATCCTATCCCAAAGAAATCGCAGGTCTCACTGTGACTTCTATCGTTGACCTCACAACGGGTTATGATAGTACCAACCCACCTACATACAAACCTTCTCTTCCTCTCTCCTCTGGACACATGATACAATTCAGAGCAGAGAACAAGCAAGGAATGAAATTTGTTCTGACAACTCGGTCAGTCATTTTTTTCCTCGGCGAAATTCCTTTATTCACACCATTGGTACTTAGCACGAGTGGCACCGAGCCCAAGGTATAGATAATCTATTCATCGGCTATTTATAGGCTGCTAAGTTTGAATTTGTGGTGCAGATCAAGTATTACCTTGAAGGGAGTGGCAGAGACGTCCAAGCCATTCAAGTCCTGTTGGTCAGGATCATACAAGAACTGGGAGACATCTGGTTCGAAGCTGACAAGTGGGGTCTGGAAAGATCATAAATGGTTGCGGAATAATATTGTAATATATAAAGGGCAGCATTGTCGTCAGCTTATTCTTGCCTTTCTCCTTGTTTCCAAAGCTTTTGCCTCCTCCCACATTTCTTTAGTAACAAGTTTTTCATGGTAGGACAAAGCCAACAGTCTATTATTGACATCATGAGACCGTTCACACTTGAGACCTGTTGAAAAAAACTTGACCGACCTAGCCATTATCATGCAGTGAACCAGGTCGTCCGAGGTTATCTCCTTGCCCGTGGTGGTTGAAGCACTTCGCTGATTGACAAAATCGTCTTGAATAAACTGCGAAGGTTGATCAATGACCCAAATGTGGTATGAATAAATAATAAATAAACACACTTTGGCCGTCTCGCCGCTGATCGTGGTTTGACCAATCTTGCTTCCACCGACTAGGGTTCTCCACTGGTTGAGTACTTCGTCACTTGGTACCTTGATCTGATGCAGAGGCTTGTAAAGATCGTCGTCATTCTCATCATTCTTGTTTAGCGGAATGTTCACAGTTGTCTGAGATAGGTTTAATACAGTTAGCTGCATCGAAGCAGCAGGATAGTCACTGACTTGAAAAAAGGCACTTTTCTTTCCCTGCGTCAGGATCACGAAACTCAGATCGGTTGCAAGGGAGAACCGGCTGAACGGGAACTCGTAATCAAGGGTTTGACTCGTCATCACCTGCTGCAGAGAGCGTATATTATCAAGACCGACTGGCCCGACTGGGCCTTCGGTTATGCCCGCTTCTGTGACAAGGTAAAGTGAGCCTCTAGGGACCTGAAGCCAACCACTGTGGAGGTCTTGGTCTTCTTGCTTATGTTGAGGGTAAAAGGAAGTGTGGTTGAGTATATCGAGTGTTAGTGGAAGAGTGGTCAGCAAAGGAAGGATGAGAGTGAGAACGTGTTGAAGAGTAGGTGTGGCGGATGAAGAAGGGGTCGGAGAGGGGAAGGAGGAGAGCGTGAGGGAAGGGGGATAGATAGATGGAGAACTGGACTGTCTGTGCAAACTCGTCAGGTGAGATCGATTGATCAACCGGTGGATTTGCCTCACGTTTTGGAGATGGCAGAAAGCAAGACCCATTCTGCAGCATCTAAATCACCAGCCAAAGCTTCTTGAGCAATCCAGTCAATGAGTTTGTTTCGAACTGTGCGGGTGTCGGGAGCGAACGATGCAGGAAAGGTACGAGGAATGATGAGCGAGGGTGTCTCGGGGATCGAGAGGACGTGAAGCGCTGAAACCATCATTGATGGTGATTCAGGGTCATTATAATCACAATATACACTTGGAATAGGAAAATAGTCAGAAAGAATCACTGAGATGGGCATGGTCTTTACCAATCTGTGGAAAGATATCCGACAAAAGTGCGGATGTCTGTCACCTGGATACCCTGAGCCAGGTGCGGGTGATAGATCTGGTGCCATGTCAATGGCTGCGATGGAGAGTTTGGATCATCGCACCTTGACTTGGAGCCCCGTATGCTGAGCACCAGGAACGGGATACTTGTGGGGGCGTAGAGGCGTGTGGAGGCAAGGAATGCCCTGAGAGGAAGAGCACCAAGGCGATTCTCCTGGCACGGAAACAACCCAGAGGACAGTGCGCTGACAGAGAGAGCCGTCTAGGGCCTGGTAGAACTCGGGGGAGATTGAGGTGTCCTGGACCATAGCACGAAAAGAAACGAGAGTAGAGCCTGTGGGGATGGGGAATAATTCATTGGGGCATATATCCTTGGATGTTGTATTACTGGGGCGTAGATCACTGAAGACTGAATTGCTGGGGAACATATCAGAGATTGGAAAATCGATTGCCATTGCGCCACACGCAAGAGGAGAATGCAATTACATAATCCAACTGCTTTCTGTCATGGGCCTACTCAACCGCAAATCCAAGGAAAAGGGTGCATGGCGCAAGCCAGCGAGTAAGTGGTGGGGTGTTCTGTGGGATGGCTGCTGACTCGTGCAGACACCGCGTTCAAGCAGCAGCGGCTCAAGGCCTGGCAGCCAATTCTGACGCCCAAGACTGTGCTGCCGACGCTCTTCATCGTCGGCTTTATCTTTGCCCCCATCGGCGGCCTTCTCATCTGGGGCTCCTCTCTCGTCTCCCAAATCTCCTTCGACTACACAGAGTGCGAGAATCTCCAGGGCTCTCCGTCCAACGCCTCCCTCAACTGGTCTCCCCTCCCCTCAAACAAATACACCTACCGTCTCAAGGCTGGCAGCGACAACATCGTCCCACCTTCTCCACGATACGCCTACATCCCCGACACCGGCCTCAGCGACCCCTCCAACCAGCGCCAGTGTATCGTCGAGTTTAACATCCCCATCGACCTTCAAGCCCCCGTCTTCTTCTACTACGGTCTCACCAATTTCTACCAGAACCACCGTCGCTATGTCAAGAGCCTCAACTCTGACCAGCTCCAAGGAAAATACGTCAGTCCCAGCTCTCTCAACAACAGCGACTGCGACCCACTCGGCGGCGCCGGCCCCTTCGGAAACATCTCCATCTATCCCTGCGGACTCATCGCCAACTCTATATTCAATGGTCCGTTTCCACTCCTTTCCTTTTCACCACGCACAGCTCTCAACTCTGACATCAGATACTTTCTACACACCCACCCTCCAGAACTCGAATAATTCGTCCGAGCCTCAGCCCTATCAATTCTCCTCCCAGGGCATTGCTTGGGGCGGAGAGAGCAAAAAATATGTCCCGGACCCCACCAAGACCAACAATGGCTATTCAAGTTACAGTGAGATCATGCCTCCCCCGAACTGGAGCCTCCGTTTTCCTCAGGGCTACAACGAGTCCAACATGCCCAACCTCCAAGAAGATGAGCACTTCCAGAACTGGATGCGCACAGCGGGCCTCCCCAGCTTTACCAAACTATATGGGCGAAATGACGCCGATACCATGCAGTCGGGAACTTACCAGATTGTCATTGGCTTAAGTGCGTTTCAAGTATCCTATCTTTTTTTTTTTTGGCAGAGTCCACTCACGGTCATTCCAGACTTCCCCGTCTTGTCTTATAGGGGCACAAAGTCCTTTGTCATTTCCACTGTATCTTGGATAGGCGGCAAGAATCCTTTCCTTGGCTGGGCATACGTTGCTTCCTCGGCGCTCTTCATCCTCATCGCCACCTTCGGCACAGCACGTCATCTGATTAAGCCCAGGTAAGGATTTCAGTCACGCTTCTGTCAGCTTGTTGCTGATCGTTACTCTTCAGACGACTTGGAGATATGTCGCTTCTCTCATGGAATCGATGATTTATGTTATCATTCTTTGTAATATAGATTAGATCGTGGTGTTTTTTTTTATGACGCAGGAACCATATTTATGTTTCGTTTGGAACGGCAAAGCCCATGTTTTCTTCTCGCTTAACGTGAAACTTACTTGGTATGCAAGCTCAATTTGTCTGTTTCACATCTCACCCGGCACCATGAAGAAGAAAACCATCATTCCACTGCCCCTGTCAGGTTTACAGCCTAGCTTGTTACCCACCTCGTTAACCCGCTTCCACGCCTTTACTTCAATACACCAACAGCCGACTCTCCCAACTTGTGACCAGCCTCTCTTACTCCTTTTCTAACCCAGTCGGACTTGCTCCCTTTAGAGAAACCGAGTCATTCTCAAACTCTGCCCACACCCCAATCCCACTTCTTGACTTGTTGGTTCTCCTCATTGATTTTTAGCGAATTGCCATCCGTCATCACGCACACACACACTTTCTCTCTCTCCAACAACGTCTCGGTAACTCAGCGTGATAGATAAAATACACTATTACCCACAATGCCCAACACGAAACCTCTCCTCCCGCTTTTATTTCGCGCATCAATCAATTTCCCTCTCCTGACTGATGAAAAAAAACTCAAACGGTCGAACAAAAACAGAAAAGCGGTGAACCTCGTGCAGCAAGTTTCAAATTCCTCGAGACCCCCACACACACCTCTTCTTTTGCGGGGATAAAATAATAACATCTGTTTTGCCTTTTCCTTTTCAAACTCTATTCAAGTTTTATTATATTGAAGATGTTCTTACGTATCGCTCCCTGCAAGGGTTGTTCATCCTATCATATGACACGCTTAAAAAAGGACTTTCACTCTTTTGTCCTTCAAATTAAATTGAATACAAATAACCGCTAGCCTCCAGGCACTAGGTTCACTTCATGAGTTACACCGATCAAATTGACTAGGATCTCATTAGCTACTTCCAAATTATTTAAAGAAAGAAAGAAAGATCGGCAAACGGAATTTGAATTCTTCAACTTCTTTTGTGTCTGATACTCTCAATCCCTATGCGTTTCTGCAATAATCCAACCAACGATATCGTATTGTACAAAATCTAGCCAACTTACTCACATCGGTCATTCAAAAATTTTAGTCTCTGTCAGCAAAGCTCGTGTACAAGGCCCTGATCAGAACAGCAGGCAAACGACAAATGGTCGTGTCTCATTATCTTATTGGGTTGTTGACACACGATCTTTTGAGAGCAAAAAATGTATCAAATGTCCTTGATATATGTACATCACAATGAAAAAAACTACACTATACATCGGATTGAGGAAAAGACTACGTAGTGCATCGGATTGAGGAACTAGATAGTGCATTAGATTAAGGAGGAACTAGATAGTGCATCAGACTAAGGAGGAACTAGATAGTGCATTGGACTAAGGAGGAACTAGGCAGTGCATCGAATTGAGGAGGAAATAGGCAGTGCATCGAATTGAGGAGAACTAGGCAGTGCATCGAGTTGAGGAGCAATAGGCAGTGCATCGAATTGAGGAGAACTAGGCAGTGCATCGAGTTGAGGAGGAAATAGGCAGTCCATCGAATTGTGGAGGATAAAAAAAAGACCAGGCAGTGCATCAGATTGAGGAGGATGAAAAAAATGGCTAGGCAGTGCATCGAATTGAGGAGAATGAAAATGGAGAAAAGAGAAATAAAAACAGAATGGCACCCTACAATTGTCGAAATAAATCAAAAATAAATTAAATACAATATCCAACAAACAAGTCAAACGTCTCAACACTAACCAGCGCACACACACAGGCTCTTACAAGATACAAAAAACACATGAGCCGACTGCTCAGAATCCCGAAGGAGAGCAAAGTACGGTCAGGGTTCAAGTACGTTGCAAGAACATGTCGGGCCAGCTGGCGTGGAATCGTCTGTCTGTTCGTCAAATATATGGAAAGGAAGAGAAATATATGGAAAGGAAGAGAAACAAGTTGAGAAAAAGCAGAAACGAGGTGCCTTCTGTAGAAAGAAGAGAGAATTAAGGAAAAGCACTGCCTTGAGCCACTGAAAGATAATATCAGTCCCAATCATCTCGTGCCAGTTGTATTTCGTGCCCAATCATGCCAATCATAGCCAAGCGATGAAATCGTCGAGAATGCATGCACCAGAGCCTACGAAAGCTCTGGTATGCAAGTGAGGAACGATGTAATCCAGGTGGGCGATGGCGAGGAGTAGGACACCAGGAACGATGATCCTTGATGAATTCAGATTGAAATAGAATGTGGTGAAAAGCATCGCCGAGATTTTAAGTTGGATCCATGGCCAAGAATCTCGTTTGATAATGAGACGGTCACTGTCTTCTACGATTTCGCTGCGGAAGGTTCTTCATTGGACGACCGTGTTGATTCACCTGCTGACGCGGAGGTGCAGTCCCAATGGTGAAAGGTGAACTGGGTGCCGATGGGTTTAATTGATTGGGATTGGACTGGTTGAACGAAGTAGGATTGGACTGGTTGAACGAAGTAGGAGTGGACTGGTTGAACGAAGTAGGAGTGGACTGGTTGAACGAAGTAGGAGTGGACTGGTTGAACGAAGTAGGA
>Ga0153967_100216_pt1:0-5000 | contig 32563 bp, 18 predicted proteins | sample TSFL051MetaG_FD_104688 | JGI IMG/M metagenome (GOLD analysis project Ga0153967, IMG submission 104688) | Attine ant fungus gardens microbial communities from Florida, USA - TSFL051 MetaG | ecosystem: Host-associated > Fungi > Mycelium > Unclassified | place: USA: Florida, Paynes...
GCACTAACTATATATGGATAATAAACATGGATACAAAAGGATGTAAGCGTAAGAATCAATATTCGTAGCAAAGTATCGCAATGCTTGGGTTTACTTAATCCATATAAGTAAAAAAAAAAAAAAGAAATCTTAAATCCCATTTGTTTTTTTTATTTATTTGTTCATAACATAAAAAAAGTGAAAGTTTCAACTAAAAACCAACTAGTATTGAATTAGCAATAATGTAAGTATTTTGGATTTCTAAATCCAACTACTTCGGTTATTCATTTGCTCTTTTTTCATCTGTCTTAAATTAAATGAATTTCTATCACTAAAATAAAAATAAATTTTTGTCGTTATATAAGACGACATTTTTTAGTAGTAATAATAAATAGGTATGAATAGAACAAAAGAGGGGGGGCGGTAGTATATAAAAGGTTATACAAAGTTATATAAGCCCCCTCTTTTGTTCTATTCATTAATTGAATTTAATCTGTTGATTAAGGCAAAGTTCCATAAAAACTCCCGCCTTCTTCGAAATATCATGAACAGTTCCCGTAGGTTGAGCGCCCCTTTCAAGGAAATATAGAATAGCAGGAACATTTAAATAGGTTTGATTCTTTAGCGGATCATAAAAGCCCACTTTCCGAAGAGCTCTTCCTTCTCTTCGGCATCGAGCATCAATTGCAACGATTCGATAAACCACCCATTGGGATAGATGTAGATGAATAATACCCCCCCTAGAAACGTATAAGAGGTTTTCTCCTCATACGGCTCAAGAAAATTCGAAATTATGTCTATGGATCGAATTTGAAATTTTTAATTAGTAATGTAAAATGGATCCATAAAATAATCAAATCAATTAAATATGAGTTAAGTACTTTTTATTATTCCTTATTCTTATCCGAAAAAGAAAATAAAATCATTTGTATTCGCATCCTCATAACTCAAGTTGGATAACTCGCTAATAACCCAAGGAAACCCTTTACTTTAGGTATTTCGTTTATTGAGCGATCTCTAACCACGCACCTTTTTTTTGTCTTTAGAATCTATTTTGATTCTTAATTAGAATCTATTTATTGAGACAACTGAAAGTGGTATTTCCTTGTTCCAGGATTCTTTATCGTTTCTTTGAATCATTGGGTTTAGACATTACTTCGGTGATTTTTAATCGTTTCAAAAAACGTCAGCAACATACCCTTTTTGTGATTTCTTTTTATCAAAAAATCATACAAATGGTCGATTTGATTCCTGCGCGATACACTTTTAATCGAAAGAGTTTTACCAATTCCAAGAGGTTTTACTTATAAATTTGAAAATTGGATCCTTTCGATTTTTATATGGAAAATATACTTACGAAGCTGTTTCAACTTATTAATTAACACTAACCCTAGATCCGTTCCCTTAAAAAATGAATCAATACTTTTTTTTACTCGAGCTCCATTAAGATCATGTACTATTTACATCCCAACCCCCGAACTAAAAAAGGAGGGTTCTAGTGAAACAGAACAAACGATGTCGAGCCAAGAGCACCCCCATTCCTATCTAATTAATATAAAAAGAAAATGATGGATGTAAGAATCCACAGACGACCATATCCCTCAAGTCGCACGTTGCTTTTTACCACATCGTTTTAAACGAAGTTTTACCATAACATTTCCTAGTAGGTTGCTGTAAACAGTATGTAATTGATTCCATTATGGACTCATGAATAATCATTGGTTCGTTCGGTACATAGTAATCCATACTTTTATGAATGGGTAATTTCTCAAGAAGTATCAGCACGAATTAAATTTAACCCCATAATATATATATAATAAATAATATTTAATATATATATATAATAAATAATATTTATTATATATATATTATTTTTTCTTTCGAATTATAATCTAAATATAAATATTAGAATATAAAAAAATTGAACTAATAAATAACACAAATAAGTTTTTTTTTTAATCTGCATCTTGAGGTGACTTGCTAAAATAGATTCACCAATTTCACACTTCTTCGAGTACCAAGGACTCATAAGACATTATTAAAAATATTTAATTGATTGAAAAATTTCCTATTTCACTATCATTACATTATTTGAATAAGGCTTTACAGTAAAAATCGCATTTTGATAATAATAGAGAAAAATTCATATTCGGATTAAACCATAAAAAAAAATGTAAATTCTTTTTGTTTTTCACGAGGTGGTGGATAAAGACTGATAGAATAGAGGCTTTGGGTTGTTATTCTTTTTGATAAATCATAATTAAAAGAGGATCCCCATACCTATCAGGTAGACTAAACAAATATCTTTGAAAGTAATTAGAAACATTCTATGTTAAAGGGTAAAGTTAAATATTTAAAATTTAGGGATAACAAATCTATTGTCACAAAACTCAATTGAAATAAAATAAAGTTTTCAATGAATCAATGAAATAGAAGAAATAGAACGATAACAATACATATATATATAAGCCTTCGCTCCCTTTCTGCGTAGTTTATTTGACTTGGAGTCAATAATCCGGCTGCAATTATTTCCTAAGGAAAAGCGACTAAGATGTATGAATACACTTTGTCTCAATTGGTACATATCATATATTTACAATTTTTCATAAAAGAAAACACAAAATACTTAAAAACGGGGTTCAAAGAAAAGACATATGTTACGTATGTAACTTGCTTTTTTTTTAATGAAATTCAGACAGCCGCATATATTGAAATTGGTATTTTACATTGACGTTTAACTCCTATCTACTGCGTCAATTCTATGAAGATGATGAATCCTAAATAAAAAAAGAATCCTATTAGAGTGTTCCAGACTATTACTATTTTGTATAAATGTAAATTAAAACAAGTACAGATTAAATCATGGCTCTTATTTTTATTTTATGAAGAACTAACTTATTAAATAGAAATATGATTTAATCTATGCTCCCATCTTACCTGTATACAAATAGATTCAATTACATCTGTGTGTTATTTGAACACGATTCGATTTTTGATTTTTGAAAAAGATATAATTCATATAAGAATCAATCATTATAGGAAAGCAAAATCAGATTATAACCAATCTTATTCTACTCTTAAAAAAAAAAAAAAAAGAAGGTTGTTTAAAAAAGGGCAATCTTTCTTTTATTCTAATATAAAATAGAAAATCTATATTCTGATATGATATATATAATATAATAGGTATGCTCTGGGACGGAAGGATTCGAACCTCCGATACCGGGACCAAAACCCGTTGCCTTACCACTTGGCCACGCCCCATTTTTGATTTCTATTCGACATTAATAAAGACTAATATTGATAGTAGTTCTTCGTCAATTCTAGTCCAAATCTATATAGAATAGATTAAAGTGTTGCTAGGATTTTGAGACATTTAGATAGAGAATTAAACGACATTTATTGATCATTACATACAATTCAATTAAGATATTGTATGAAAGTATGGTTTTGTCTATTCTCTTTTGATTTGAGAATTGAAGGATTTTTGATTGGGTTAATTCAAAAAAAAAAAAATAAGATTATAATAACTCATATTAAGAACTCATCATATTAATAACTCAATCAAAATAAATACAATTATCTTCAAGAACAAAGAAAAAAATGTTTGTTATGCTTAATATCTTTAGTTTGATCTGTATTTGTCTTAATTCTGCTCTTTCTTCAAGTAGTTTTTTCTTCTCAAAATTGCCCGAGGCTTATGCTTTTTTGAATCCAATCGTAGATTTTATGCCAGTAATACCTTTGTTCTTTTTTCTCTTAGCTTTTGTTTGGCAAGCTGCTGTAAGTTTTCGATGAGATCTTTAATACGGTCCTAGAAAAATTCATGATTTATTCTTAAAAAAAATTCTAACAATTCATAAGATCAGATAAGTCTTATAGTATAACCCTTCGATTCAAATAATCAAATTCTTGGATCGCCACAATAAGTCTGGGCTCCCCCCAGTTCCTCATTCGGACCCTTTTTTACAGTGAAAGAACCTAGTAGATTCCTCCGCAATATCTAATTGCGGGTATGAAAAAGCTTTTGGTAATGAAAGACTTGACTCTTATTACAAATGAATTTCTGAAAATTCTTTTTTATTTCTATAGATTTAGAAAAAGAATTTCGTGGTGTCAAAATAAGGTATGTGGTATAAAAATGGAGAATCTATTATCTTTTTTTCCAAAAAAAATGATCTTGGAGATTGTGTAATGCTTACTCTTAAACTATTTGTTTACACAGTAGTGGTATTCTTTGTTTCTCTCTTTATCTTCGGATTCCTATCTAATGATCCAGGACGGAATCCTGGACGTGAAGAATAAAAAATAACAATAAAGTTTCTGTTTTCCTTGCTTGATTTTAAAATGTTCTTAGGATTTTATTTATTCCACATTTTTAACTATTAATTAAAATGAAATAAAAAAAAAAGACTCGTTGAAAGAGAAATTGAAAGATAAAGAAAAAATACCAAGTCATTGACTAAAGCGGAAAGAGAGGGATTCGAACCCTCGGTACGAAAAACCCGTACAACGGATTAGCAATCCGACGCTTTAGTCCACTCAGCCATCTCCCCAAATTGAAAGAAAAAGGATAATTACTAGATTATATTACACAAAAACAGTAAGGCTTGAAAAAGGGCCCTCTCTTTATACCTCTTTATTATTCAGTATATAATTATTATATAGATATCTAATTATAGAGACATAGAAAAATAGAAAAAAAAAAATATAGAAAATAAAAATCAGTGATTTCATTTAGGTAAAGTAAGGGCTCGAAAGCGATATCTCAACTCCACTATTCCAATGAATATAAATTTAGATATATAACCACCTAATGCCCCAAGAATATTATATATTATATAAACTATAAACTATAAATTATATAGCAATGAATTTCTTATATAAAAAAATTATAGAATTAATAAATAGTAAATAGAAAGTAATAATAAATATATAAATTAAAATTAAATAAATAATAAAAAAAGAGTACCTCTTTGCTTTCGTCTGCAAGATCCTTTTTTACTTTTACTTCCACAGCCCGG
>Ga0153967_100216_pt1:10000-20000 | contig 32563 bp, 18 predicted proteins | sample TSFL051MetaG_FD_104688 | JGI IMG/M metagenome (GOLD analysis project Ga0153967, IMG submission 104688) | Attine ant fungus gardens microbial communities from Florida, USA - TSFL051 MetaG | ecosystem: Host-associated > Fungi > Mycelium > Unclassified | place: USA: Florida, Paynes...
CCCAGCCTTATGCTTATGTCATGTCAATTGCGAAATATCTCGTTTGTTGTAACACTTCCTAAAAAACTATTCCATTGGACTAACAATGGGAAGGAAGAAGGCGAGTCGTTCTGCTAATTCCCCATTCTCCAATCAGTCCTTCCCATGGGTTAGTGTCCCACCAAATAATTGGAGGAGTGAAATCCTAATCGAATTCAAAAAAAGCAGTAAGTCCAAGGAAATAAACTAATAAAAAATACGTATTTTTTTTTCGGATTAAACAAAGGGATTCGCAAATAAAAGTGCTAACGCTACAACCAGTCCATAAATTGTTAAAGCTTCCATAAAAGCCAGACTAAGCAATAAAGTACCTCGTATTTTTCCCTCCGCCTCGGGCTGTCTCGCGATCCCTTCTACAGCTTGGCCCGCAGCAGTACCTTGACCAACCCCAGGTCCAATAGAAGCAAGCCCGACGGCCAACCCAGCAGCAATAACGGAAGCGGCAGAAATCAGTGGATTCATGATAAGTTCCTCACACCAAAAAAAGTAAATAGTTAATGATACAATCAACCAATAAATTATGACTTAATTATTCCATCGCTAAGATCTATACAGTCGAAGGAAATAAGAACTCGGAATTGAAGTAATAATATTATTATTGAATCATCAGAACGGCTTCGATATTTCTTTTTTAGTTTTTATTCACAGAATTTTTTTGAATCCATACCATTCTTTTTGAATTTTTCGTTTTTTCTTATTTTCTTGATTGAATCTCTTTATTCAATAGTCACTTTATTTTATTCATTTAATATTCAATTCACAACTACAAAGGAAATGGAGGGGATTCCATTGGAATTCCTATCTAAATTCACAGTAATAGAGCCGCTTAGATATTACATATATAACTAATTAATATCTAATATTACATATACATGTGTTTCTTGGATAACGTAAATCAACCATTCATATCTTACATTTAATCGGATTATAGAATCATTCTTCGAAACATTCACAAGAGTTGTCTTATACTAATTAGAGTACATACATCTAGTTCGGCCCCCCCTAGCCAATCCATTTTTTTTTATAAATTTGAATTTAGTTTTTTGTAAATCTTTATTTTTTCTTTTTTTACTAGCCGACGCAGGTACAATCAATCTACATGGACAAATTCGTTAGATCGAATCGTTGCATCGAAATAGAAGTATTTGATTGATCTAAGTTCAGGTAATTTATTATTTATTAAAATTATCTTTTGGTCAACCGTTTAATTGGATGAAATCAACTTGAATGGGAATTTTTCTATATAACAATAGCATCTTTTTTAAAATAGCACACCATAATACTATAAGTATTACAATCCTAATTATTATTCAGATTATGATTACTAATATCTAATAATATTGAATATTGGAATTAAATGAACAAAACAATATAAAGATAGTATTCATTGGGGGGGGATAAATAGACCGAACTGGAATTTTAGGAAAAAGATCTTTTCGATCTCTTTCCTTTTTTTTACTTCCCCTTTTGTTTGTTGCAATTCCCTAATACCGCTAATATCTTATTTTTGACTATTACTTCTATACTTTATATAGTTTATATTTATATAATTTATCTATTTATTTTTATATATTATGCTCCTTAAGCAGATTATCTTGATACGCACATATATTGCGTAAGGCTTAAACTAAAAAAAGACTATTTCGAAAACTAGTCAATGATGACCCTCCATGGATTCGCCTATATAAGCCGCAGCTAAAGTTGCAAAAATAAGAGCTTGAATACCGCTTGTAAATAATCCAAGTAACATGACGGGTATAGGAACCACTGAAGGTACTAAAGAAACAAGAACAAGAACTACTAATTCATCAGCTAATATATTTCCGAAAAGTCGAAAACTAAGTGATAGGGGTTTTGTGAAATCTTCTAAAATATTAATGGGTAAAAGGATTGGAGTTGGTTGAATGTATTTACCAAAATAACCCAATCCTTTTTTACTAAGACCCGCATAGAAATATGCTACTGACGTGAGTAAAGCTAAAGCAACAGTAGTATTTATATCATTTGTAGGCGCGGCTAATTCCCCATGAGGTAACTGTATGATTTTCCAAGGTAAAAGAGCACCCGACCAATTCGAAACAAAAATAAATAGAAACAAAGTTCCAATAAAGGGAACCCATGGACCGTATTCTTCGCCAATCTGAGTTTTGCTCACATCTCGAATGAATTCAAGAACATATTCGAAGAAATTCTGACTGTCAGTAGGAATGGTTTGTGGATTACGAACAGCTATAATGGCTGAACCTAATAAGATAGCAATTACAACCCAAGAAGTAATAATTACTTGGGCATGGACTTGAAAACCTCCTATTTTCCAATAGAAATGTTGTCCGACTTCCACACCGGATATATCGTATAAGCCTTTTAGTGTGTTGATATAACATAATAGAACATTCATATTGCCCTCTGAAAAAAAATAGAACTTTAAAAAGAATTATTTTGATTCAACCTTCTCTTTTTTCGACTTGCCTAGTTGACTTATATATATTTGTATACCAATTAATTACATAATATCCCTAGTTACTTGTATCTCTTTTAGGAATCATAACCGATTTCATAAATCTATGGAGTTCCCAAAAGAATTTTTTTATTATTCATTATTAATATGAATCAAGGATTTCGTATATAACTAGAACGACCCTCACAAATTGCAAATACTAATTTGTTAAGAATTAATCGGATTGAAGCTATCGCGTCATCATTTGCTGGGATCGAAATATCAGCGAGATCTGGGTCACAATTTGTATCGATTAAACAAATCGTTGGAATTCCCAAAATCATACATTCTCGAAGAGCCATATATTCTTCTTGCTGATCAACGATTATTACAATATCGGGTAATCCAGTCATATATTTGATCCCGCCCAGATATGTTTGCAAGTGAGATAATTGTCTCTTCAACATAGCTGAATCTCTTTTCGGAAGACGATTGAGTCTCCCCATCTTTTGTTCCGTTCTCAAGTCCCTGAACTTATGAAGTATCGTTTCCGTAGTATACCAATTCGTTAACATACCGCCTAGCCATTTTTTATTAACATAATGACAACGGGCCCTTATTGCAGCCCGCGCTACTGAATCGGCTGCTTTATTTTTGGTACCAACAATTAAGAATTGCTTTCCCCTACTCGCTGTATCAAAAACTAAATCACAAGCTTCTGATAAAAAACGGGCAGTTCTAATAAGATTTATAATATGAATACCTTTACGCTTTGAAGAGATATAAGGTTCCATTCTAGGATTCCATTTACTAGTACCATGACCAAAATGAACTCCTGCTTCCATCATTTCTTCCAAATGGATGTTCCAATATCTTCTTGTCATTTATTTATCCACACCTCCTTTCTTTTTATTAAAAAAAAGAGAGACGAGGTGCCCTGAAATAGAAATAAATAATTGTTCCGATGGAACCTTCGTTTCTACCTCTAACGGATATTGGCCATTGATACACGATTCAAACCATTAATATTAATTTCTTTCTATTCTATTTGTTATTTTATTATCTATTATCTTTATTACTATATACCAAATAAAAATAAAAAAAAAAATGACCGCAAATACAAATAGCTAAAAAGAAAGGGGGTGAATCCGCTCTTAGGAATTATTCAACCCTCGAAATGATTGTCTCAGTGTATCGTGTAAATTCCTTGAAATGAAAAAATCAAATAATTCTCTGTGGTGGAACAAAATATCTCGCATTTCTGCCTCGAATAGTTTATTGTTTTTGGTTTCCAAAGGAATGTTGGTATGTTGCCTTGAACGTTGCACTAATCCGTTGAATCCCGTACCAACGGGTATCATCCCCCCTAGAACAACGTTCTCTTTCAGACCTTTCAACCAATCGATACGACCCCGGAGAGCGGCTTTTGCTAAAACTCGAGCAGTTTCTTGAAAACTTGCTTCGGATATAAAACTTTGAGTATTTAGAGATGCTTTCGTTATTCCCAATAAGATAGCTCGGTAACAGATCGCTTCTTCCAAAGCGCGCCCTGTTCGTTCCGCCCGCAACAATTCAATCAGTTCTCCGGGTGAAAAAACATTAGACATTCCCTCTTCTGAAACCAACACTTTTGATGTTATTTGACGCACAATAATTTCTATATGTCGATTATGAATCTGCACCCCCTGAGATCTATAAACTTTTTGGATCTTATTAACCAAAGAGATACGCCCTTGCACTATAGTTAGCTCAGCACCAATCAAGAATCTCCAAGGAATTCCAATAATTTTTGTTATACTCTTGTTCCAACCCTCAATTCTCTTTTCTAGGTTCATCGATATTGAATCAATCGAACGCACTTCTAACACTTGTTCCACTTTTGGAAGACCTTGCGTTATATCCCTAGATCTCGATTTTTCATATATAAATGTAACTAATGTATCTCCTTCGTAAAGGATTTCTCCATAATGGCCATGAACGGTTGCTCCCGGAGTGGCCAAATAAGCTTTAGCTGATCTTATTACTACAGAGTCAATTTGAACAATTAGAACTTGACCCGATTTTAAGTGCGGTCCGTTTTTGGCTATACATAAATTTTCACAAATAAACTGCCCAAGGCTAATTATTCTAGACGCTTCTTCACAATAATTATGATGGAGAAAATTCCAATTCAAATTGAATGGATTCAAAACGATGTTACCGCGCGGATCGGGATTATTATAAATAGAAACCCTACCATTTTCATCCATTAAATAATATTTAAGCACTTGAAAAGTCTGTTTGAAATTGTCAAGTTGTAAATATTTAGTTACCGAGATCTGATTATAAGTTATTAAATGGTAAAATGAATAAAAATGCGCAATTTGAGGGGTTCTTCCTAATCCTAAAGGTCCCAAGGAATTCCTAATTGGAATTAGACTATCTCTTTTCATTGATTCTTTTTTTATTACATCATTGTAATATTTTACATCGTTGAATGGACCCATTTGAAAACAATTAGATGATGACAAAATTATAAAAGATTGGCATTCCTTATTCCTCTTCAACAACGTACGAATAGTTACTTGATTTTGGCTAAGTGATTGTTGAATCCCTGCCTTGGAAGAAATAGAATAAAATGGATTGATACTGGTGCGGTCTGGCCTCTTATCAAAGATCAATCCTGAACCTGACGGATCTTTCCTTTTTCTGATATACGAAATATGGGATTTCACTAAATCGATTCGCAGGAAATCTCGACTCATACCATTTGTATTTACTTCAACAAAAGAAGCGTGGGCCTCTTCGACAGAAGAACCTTTTTTGTCTTGTTTCCAATTCAACAATAAACAAGTCCGAACTAATTGAATACTTGTTCCATAAATTCCCCGAATTGGTTTGCCATTGCCATAAAGGATATAATTGACAATTCTAAGTTCCATATTATCCCTTTCGTGCAACAGATCCTGGGAGAAAAGTGTTACTAAATTTATACCGTCCGCTATCTCATATATGATTACGGGTCGAGCCAAAACAAAATACTTTTTCTTGTTAGGTGGGATCCATTGGACATAGATCCAATTTTTCAATTTTTTTTTTGATTCCTTAGCATTTTTTTTTGCCGCTCCAAGCGGGAGCAAGATATCATTGTGTCGGGATATCTTATCCATCTCTCCAGGAAAATGGATATCTCCAGAAAAGATTTTAAGTTCAATCCATTTTTTTTTTCTCTCCACTCGGACCAATCCGCCCGCTCGGCTTCTTGTATTTAAAGTGATTCGTGTATCTAGTCCAATGAGACTATTGTTCTGTACCATTATGGAAGAAGATTCTGGCAAAATATGTACTTCCTCGGGAATGAAAAAAAATCGATCTATTTTCATTTGGTATTTTGGCTTCAATTCTTTGACTCCTCGATACTCAATCAAATCCTCCTTTTTGAGGATGGAATGCCCCCCTGTAGTCCCATATTTCGTAATGCCTGAATTCTTTCTTCTGTATTGAAGATCATCAAAATAAGCAAGAATACTTTTTTTACGAAAAATACCATTTCCGGGTATTTCAATCGAAACGCCGGAAGGAGGCATTAGCCCTTTTTCTCGTTCTGGAATCAATTGTAATGGAATGATGAATCTATTTCTTCGTCTCTTTGCCAATAAATAAAAATTTTCGTAGAGAATAACAGGATATATTAAATTACAATGACCCCTTCGATTAAGTTCTGAATAATCAGGAATCTCACTTTGTTTTTTTTTTTTACCAAAGATATCTGAACTAAAGAATTTTTGTCTTACTTGATCATTATTTCCTGACAGACTAGAAATAGATCTTCCTTCAGCAGAAAGAGAATGAACGCTAATTTTATCTTGATCCTTTTGAAGCGAAAAAGAGGCTACACTAGAGCGGCATGAACCTCCTGATACTATCCATAAATGACTTGTTTTTGGTAAGAGATGTACATTGCTGTATGTAAATTCCGGTGCATGGTATACATCGGTACTCCAGTGCATTTCTCCCTCTGAGTTAGAATAAATATGTTTTCTAACCCTCTCTTTAAAATTAAACGTATAGGTTCCCGCGCGAATCTCAGCAATAACTTGTTCTGATTGTACATATTGATCGTTTTGGACTAAAAGAAAACTTTTTGGCGGAATAGTGACCTTGTGTAGAATATCTTCACTCTCAATAGTTACATACAAGTATATATAACATATAAAAGCGGGATGCCCATGACGTGTACGTGTGGGATGAACTAAATCTTCATTGAATTTAATTTTTCCATTGGAAGGGGCTCGTACATGTTCTGCAGTACCCCCTGTGAATACTCCGCCGGTATGAAAGGTTCTTAATGTTAGTTGAGTGCCGGGTTCCCCAATAGATTGACCCGCGATAATACCTACAGCTTCTCCCAATTCGACCAGGCCCCCATGAGTAGGACTTCGGCCATAACATAATTGGCAGATCCAAGATGTACTACTACAAGTAAAAGGGGTTCGAATAGATATTGGTTGTGTTTGAAAGGTTAGAAATCGATTGACAAGTCCAATCCCAATATCTTGATTTCTAACGGCAATGCATCGTGGGCCCATATATATATCATCTGCTAATACACGACCAATTAATGTTTGTATAAAAATCCTTTCCGGTATCGTCCCATTTTGAGGACTCACAGAAATACCTCGGATAGTACCACAATCTGTTCTACGTACAACAATGTGTTGAACAATTTCCACAAGTCTGCGTGTAAGATATCCAGCATCTGATGTTCGTACAGCAGTATCTACAACTCCTTTTCGGGCTCCGTAGCAAGAAATTATATATTCTGTTAAAGACAGTCCTTCACGTAAATTGCTTTGAATGGGTAAATCGATCATTTGTCCTTGTGGATCCGACATTAACCCTCTCATACCTACTAATTGGTGTACTTGAGATGCATTTCCTCTAGCTCCCGAAAAAGACATCATATGTACTGGATTAAAAGGATCAGTCATCCTAAAATTAGGATTCATTTCTTGTCGCAAATATTCACTTGTAGCATACCATATCTCAATGGATTGTCGTAATTTTTCTACTGCGTGTACATTTCCATAATAATGGTGTTTTTCCAAAACCAAACTTTGTTGTTCCGCATCTTGGACTAACCATCCCTTAGAAGGTATTGTTAAAAGATCATCAATTCCTAATGAAATGGATGTAGCAGTGGCTTGCTGGAACCCGAGGGTCTTTACTTGATCCAGAATGTGTGATGTATATGCCATTCCGAAGTGATCTATTAATCTGCTAATAAGTCGTTTAATGGCAGTTCCATCTATCACTTTATTGTGAAAGACCGTATTGGCCCGTTCTGCCATAAGTACCTCCATATTCCGCTGAGTGGGGTTCGACAATGGGTTTGAGTCAATGATTGGAAAACGTCCTTTTCTCGATTTAAATTCGCGTAAAAATTCAGGAACTATGGTCCTAATTGAACCAGAGAGACACTAATTCACATCAGTGTCATAGAATTACTTAGCATAAATACCATACTATTAGGTTAGGTACCATATGAGCAGGTCCGGCACAACCCTTGGATAGCTTCTTCGATTTCTCGATAAAGAGAAATAGGACCAACAGTGGTTCGAATGTATGTACAAAGAATTTCTTTTTTTATACTTCTTACTATTAAGTAGTGCTCATAAATCTCATGATAAGTACCCAAAGATTCATAGTGAACTTCGATAGGGGCTTCTCTTGAAGCAATAACGCGTTGGTCTAGTTGCCACCGGAGCCATAAAGTACTATCTAAATTGATTCTTTTCTGACGATAAGCTCCAATTGCATCATAGGAATTACAAAAAAAGGGTTCTTTTTCTTTCGTATACTTATAGCTATTGGCATCCATTTTTTCATTTTGATAATTTATGCGATTACATGGATTATACCTATTTGCACAAATACCTCGGCGATTCCCGCTCGTTAATACATAGAGCCCAATAAGCATATCTTGGGTTGGTAGGGAAATTGGATTCCCAATAGATGGAGACAATAGATTCATATGAGAAAACATAAGTAAACGAGCCTCCACTTGAGCCTCCAAAGATAAAGGTACATGAACCGCCATTTGATCCCCATCAAAATCTGCATTGAATCCCTTACAAACTAATGGATGTAAACAAATAGCGCGCCCTTCCACTAAAATGGGGTGGAATGCCTGTATGCCTAATCTATGCAGAGTAGGTGCTCTATTCAGCAATATGGGGTGCCCCTGCATAACTTCCTGAAGTATTTCCCATACAATTGACTCTTTTTCCCGAATTTTACTCTTAGCAACTCCCATGTTCGAAGCACGATGTTGTCTAATTAGACCACGAATTACAAATGGCTGGAAAAGTTCTATTGCTATTTCGCGGGGCAATCCACATTGATGTAATGAAAGGGAGGGACCCACGACAATGACAGAACGACCCGAATAATCCACCCGTTTGCCAAGCAGAGTCTCACGAAATCTTCCCTCTTTGCCTTCAATTACATCCGAAAACGACTTGTAAACCTTATTATGACCGTCCCTCATTGGTTGTCCGCGGATTCCATTATCAAGAAGTGTATCCACAGCTTCTTGTACCAATTTCTCCTGACACATTACTAATTCCCCCGGTGTCGATCTACTTGTTGCTAATAAATCGATAAGAGTATTGTTCCGATAAATAACTCTTCTATAAAGTTCATTAATATCCGAGCTCATTAGTTTACCCCCGTCTATCTGAATGATCGGTCTCAACTCGGGAGGAAGAACTGGTAATAGACATAAAACCATCCATTCTGGTTCTATATTTGTTCGAATAAAATGCTTAGCTATTTCGATGCGTCTAACCAAAAAATCCTTTCTTCTTCCAACCTTTCTACTTTCCCACTCATTACCCGGGGGCCCTTCTTCCCCTAATTCTTTCCATTCTACCAACGAATAATCTATAATAATTCGCAAATCCAGATCGGCTAATTGTTCTCGTATAGCACCTGCTCCAGTAGACATTTCTCGATTTCGAAATGCATCGAAGCCTTGGGTAGTAAAGAAAAGTGGGATGCTGTATTTCCAGGATTGGATTTCATATTCGAATGAACCTCGTAATCGTAAGAAAGTAGGTTTTTTAGCTATGGGCCTAGCAAAAGAAAAATTTGGGTAGGATCCTATAGGATATCCCCCTTCAAAATCGGACGTGAAAGTTTCCTTTCATCCGGCTCAAGTAGTTACACCAACTAAAGATAAAGAAAGGAGTTTCCACTTTATTTTCTTTATCTATAAAACGGAACCCCCCCCCCCCAAAAAAAAAAAAGAAAAGATCTACTCTTTACTCAAGTTTCCAATTTAGACCAAGCAACATTTCATTAATTCATTTTTTTTTTCTTTTTGTAGATTTCGATTTTATTTTATGAATTTTTTATTCAATTAGAAATTACGACGTAAAATCAATGAAATGTAAAATTCTTGAGTAGTCTACGCCCCTTCGAATGAGAGATACCCTTACTTAATTCTTAATTTCATTCAATTAAAGTAAAGAAGTACCTTGG
>Ga0153967_100216_pt1:25000-32563 | contig 32563 bp, 18 predicted proteins | sample TSFL051MetaG_FD_104688 | JGI IMG/M metagenome (GOLD analysis project Ga0153967, IMG submission 104688) | Attine ant fungus gardens microbial communities from Florida, USA - TSFL051 MetaG | ecosystem: Host-associated > Fungi > Mycelium > Unclassified | place: USA: Florida, Paynes...
ATTAATTAGTTACGTAGCAGTTTGGATTTTCTTATATCATTAGTAAAACACAATTTTCTATTCAAACCCGGGAATCGTTCCTAAATTTTAATTCACATTTAATAGTTAATGGTTCCAATTTGTTCTGAATTTTTGCTTTGTGACTGAAAATACACAATTGGTTTTTCAATAGAAAAGGGGAGGTTTTTTTTTTCAATATTGTGTTTGTTTTAAGATACTATACAAACAATCGAAGATATATATCCAATCCAAAGAGAAAGATAAGTATTTATTTTTTTTAGGAAAGGGGATTATTAAATAAAAGAGGATTCCAGATACAAGTACAAAAACGAATACCCCCCCCGAAAAAAAAAAAGTGGAATATTTTCATATATTTTTTTGTACCGTTTTGGCGACATGGCCGAGCGGTAAGGCGGGGGACTGCAAATCCTTTTTCCCCAGTTCAAATCTGGGTGTCGCCTAATCAACAAAAAAATCGGCGTACCTTATTATATTTATATTTTGCTGATATAACTTAACAAACTTTTCCAGCAGAAGTAAGGGGGGGAGAGTCCTCTTGATACTTGCTTGATTCTATAAGCATCTCCGGCGGTTCTGTTCTCTAAAATGATGTAAATCCTTGCGGAAAGATTATATTAGTGAATATTGAAAAGGGATCGTTAAATCTTGATATGACAACTCTTCTATTACTAATGCTTATTAATTGAATCTTGAATTTATTTGGATAGACGAACGGGGAATGGAATTATTCGTTGCGGCAAAGTCGAAAGATACTTTGTTTGTATGTTTGTATACAGACTCATGAAATTCTCTAAGTGCTCCGGCAATCGATTTAATATGATATAATTGAATAGATAATCGACTTTTACTTATATATTATATTATTTTTACTTATTATTCTTTTATAAAGTTATAAAGAAAGTACAAGAAGAAATTCTTTCTTTTCTGTAACCCCTACCCCAGTCAATAATGTAATAGACTATCGTCCCATTATTTCGCAGAGACAAGCGAGAGACGTAACGTAAGGATTGGATAAAATGAGAAATAGGGATATGTGATAGATAGTGATCTATCTTGACTCTATTTTTTTATACTTTTTACTTAATGATAATGAAATGAAGGTCAACAAAAGAAAGACTAGGTATTATTATTCCTACATGTTAGTAACATTCCCCTGAAACTTCTAAAGGCGTATCCACGTATTTTGCTTGTTCTTACCGTTTTCCGATCTAAATCATATAATAGAATATAAAAACCGGTTAGAATTGTGAGTTTAGTGAATTGTTTCATCAATGGTGTTGGGTCATAATCCACTTCACTTTTGACTCCGCGCCAGCGATTCCACTATTATTAGTGATTAGTGAACATAATAATGATTAGGGAAGGGTAATGGAATAATTCCTTCCTATTTATGGAGATAGGGGATATAATTCACATGGATATAGTAAGTCTCGCTTGGGCTGCTTTAATGGTAGTCTTTACATTTTCTCTTTCACTCGTAGTATGGGGTAGAAGTGGACTCTAGAGGTACTACTAATTGAGTTGAGGAATCAAACTCAACCCATATCAATTGTTTTATAGATCGTTCTGCAAAGCCCTTTTTATTTTACTTTTTTTATTTGTTTTTGGTTTCCACCTCTTTTTTTTTTTTTATTTTTACTGTTCAAAGAGAAAATGGTTATGTTATTAAGTGGATACAGACTCTCTATGGGAAACAACATAGACATAGTGGTTGTCCAACGAAATACTCCACATAATAAAATAAATATTGCCTTGGGCAAGTCACATATTGCGCGTTACCGCTTGCTTTATTATTTGTTGTATTATTTTAGAAATTCGATTTATGCTATGCTTGCTTTATTGAACTCATTTCATATCACGGTTCAAGCGTTAAAAATAAAAATGAGTGTGCTTTACTAATCCTTTTCGAAATCCAAAGAGGTTCCCCATGGAACCGAACCCCCGGATCATCTGTCAACTGCTCAATCAATTATTTATTCGGAATGCTAAAAAAAAAATTATGCGATTCTCGTTTATTAATATACGCCTATACTTTTTTTACTTCATCGATTTGATTCTTTCGGTGGATACCAGGATTCTCATATTGAAAAGAATCATAAATTCTAGGAATTAGAACCGTAAGAGTAAGAGTTGCCCTTCTATTTTTTTATATTGATAATTGCAATCAACACAAATTAAATAGATAAAGCAAAGAAATAGAATTGGTACGCTATGTACATAGATGTATGGAATTTATATCTATATGTAATTGATATCTATGAAGATAGATATTGTGGATTGATCTATATTAAACCTCTATCTTTATACAGTAAAACTTTATATACTACAATAATATAATAAGTATGGTAGAAAGATTCATATATTTCTTTCTACCATACTGATAATTCTAGTCCGCTTGTTTCATTTAAGACATGAAATTGGAATACTTTTAATTTTTATTTTTTCTTTTCAATCATTGATAAGAACGAAACAGTCAAGTTTAAGTCAAATTAATCATTTTGACTGACCGTTTTTACGTATATTATAAGTAAAAAAGCAGTCGGAACTAGAATGAACAGTGCAGTAGCAATAAATGCGAGAATATTTACTTCCATAATCTCATCGTTTCATTTTTATTTAATTTGAAATAACTCGGGATTTAATCCCATAGAGCTGATAAACCTTTCGCCTGTAAATGCAATATTCAATGGTATGAATTACATCTCGATGATATCGAATCAGATCAATATTATGAATAACAATATCTGAGCTATCAAATTAATTGATTCATCGTCGAGAATTAAATAGTATAACATAGGAAGATCCTTTATCCATACCGAATTGCAATTCGGATTATGAATCCGATCAATAATTCTTTTACGTTATTTATCATTCTATTCCACTCTTTAGTTTCTATAAACTGCAGTTTCTATAAAGTACGCCCCCCTTAAGCATCTGATGAGATATCATATGACCTCCTTTACACTTACTTACATTGGTTATAAAAAACCCAATAAAATAAACAATAGAAGCAAAATGTAAAAAGGTAAGTTCGAACCTCCCTTTAATGATCTAATCTTCTTGGAAAACAAAGAAGTATAAGTATAATATATAATAAGGAAAGCCGGGGTATAAAAAATATAGTATTCCATCAAATTCATTAAAAACCCTGTTCTTTCTTCGGCAGGACCCTTAAACTTAAAAAAGATTATTCATTCCCTCACTCTCACTAAGAGAGATAGCCCTCGCTAAGAGAGAAAGAGAGATGGGATCCTTCTTTTTTGAGCTTTCTTTTTATTTTATTAATATACTATTTCCTTGGATTAATTACAGGATGCACATATATCAAAAATTCAGTGTGAAAGTTGAATGAGATAAATTGTTTCAAATTCGCATTACTAATTGAAATTAGTAATTGAGGTTACACAAAATCGTAGTTAGAAATAGAAAGGGATATACCTTTAATCTTAAAAGTATTATATCAAGGTTACTATGTTAAATTTTATTTTGTATGTCCTACTTGAAACATATAGTACTCTATTACATTACACAGATCGGGAATAATCGAAAAAGACGGACTCCGTACGGTATCTCTTGGAATCCTGAATATGCTTCTACCAATAATTGTACTAATTTACATATGCCTTTCGCCTTTCAATCGGTACTAGTTGAATAAATGGGAATTCCCGTATTTCTTTGATGAGAAATGTGAAAGGAAAAAATAAATAAATAAAATAAGAGAGCATTCCCAAGGGGAATGAAATTCTGCTATTTGTTCTCCCTTTCAAAGAAAACGAAGAGATGAATTGATGTATTTTTTTTTTATTGTATTTGGATCCGTCGGGACTGACGGGGCTCGAACCCGCAGCTTCCGCCTTGACAGGGCGGTGCTCTGACCAATTGAACTACAATCCCAAGCAAATAAAGTATACATCATACATATTCTTATGATTTCATTCAAACCCTTTCTATTTTATTTAGATTAGAATAGTCGTATTGTAACATAAATCCGCATGATATATTTGATATCCACATGGATATGCACTTTAGTGGGAGCGTATCGCAAATTGTTAGTAATCCTTTCGTTTTTTAGAAATTGATTGATAATCAAATCAATCTTTCACTTTCAATGAAAAAAAAGGAGTTTTTTTCTTTATTCTTTATTTTATTCTTTACCTTAGACTTTATACCTCCGGATCCTTATATGAATCTAGATGGATCATTAGCAAACAAGATCTGAATTTGTGGAAAAAAATAAATAGAGCAAATGAACAGCGGTAAAAATATATCAGAAAATCTCACTTTTCTTTAGTCTTCCGTATTCCGATTAGGCCTTTCTGGGGAACAACAAGTGGGTTATTCATTTCATGGTGGATCGGTGAATTATTGGGCCGAGCTGGATTTGAACCAGCGTAGACATATTGCCAACGAATTTACAGTCCGTCCCCATTAACCGCTCGCGCATCGACCCAGGAAGAATCAATTCCAGGCATATTGATAATCCATGATCAACTTCCTTGCGTAGTACCCTACCCCCAGGGGAAGTCGAATCCCCGTTGCCTCCTTGAAAGAGAGATGTCCTGAACCACTAGACGATGGGGGCATGCTTACCCGACCGCCCTCATACTATGTTCATAGTATGAACAGCTTTTTGAAATTGTCAATCTAATGGTATGACTAAATCTGAGGGAAAGATCCCTCTTTCATGATTCCATAGAATCTTTTGTTTTGATTCATATTTATATTCATGAATCATTCATTCGAATCACCATTTCATAAAATCTTTGAAATATTATTCCAATTCTATTTCTAATTAATTATACATAGAATAATTAGATTCGATAATATAAAGAGTCAAATAAATATAAGAACTAAAATAAATATACGAATAAATTGATATTCATTATAAATCAATATTTCTATTAAAAAGTAAATATTAAAAAAAAAAAATAGGTCGAATAGAAATAATACGAGGTATAGGACCTTTCGGGGAGTGATTGGTCCGCGAGACCAGAAAGGGTAATGAAACTCCATTTCTTCCACTTTCATTCATTGATTCATTCATTTTGTTAAGATTAGATAGACATATTTTTATCTTACACTAAGCTCGGAAATGCAAAAAAAAAAAAAAACGATAAATCTGGAAATCTGGGAAGAGGGATAGGGATCAACAAGTTATTGAAAATTGTTTTTTTTTTTCTCTAAGAATTGAGTTAGAGAAACAAGTAAAAAAAATCTTTTTATCAATGATTCGAGGAAATATCTTAGATCTATATTGAATTGGCAAGTCTATGTATCAATCAAATGAATTTCGTTATGATGTGGATCAATTCAATTAGGGTCGGTCTTGAAAAAATTTCTTGCGTTGCTATTTAGTAAATCCAATCTTAATAAACCGTTTTGAGTTTACCCATAATCACTAGTTTACTCTATACTCACTAGAGAAGTTAAATTTCTCGTTCCTGAATGGTCCACCATGTGCATAAGATATATATGTGCACTAAACTATATCTATGTACATCTATAGATTAGAATGTGCATCCATCTATATTCTAATCAGTATATGCACTAGACTCATAGTGGCGAATGACTTATTCAGTAATTGAATAAAAAAAAAATGGGCCCCTTTAACTCAGTGGTAGAGTAACGCCATGGTAAGGCGTAAGTCATCGGTTCAAATCCGATAAGGGGCTTTGGCTTTTTTCATAAAATCCCAGTCAAAGTATTCTTATTTCAAGGGGGAATAGAGATATTGGTGGTATTTCTACTAATACTAAAAAAGTAACAAACCTGATCATTCAATTTCATAATTTAATGATTTATTTAATGATAATAAGTTATTATTATAATGAATAATAGTATAGTAATTATAGTTATAAAGTTATAGTTATAAAGTGGAACATTTGTTTATTTATTAATTTATTCTATTCTTTTTATATTTGTATTCTAATTTAAATTTAGATTCTAATAATAATAAATATATATTATTATGAATTTGGAATAATTGTCCTATTATTATTTTATATTTAATGTAATATTCTATTGAATAATGAAGAGTCGTCTCCTTGAATCGATAAATATCCCTTTCCATTATTCCAACCAAATCCATTCTAAAGATTAGAAAACAACAAAAAAAGTAAGTGGACCTAACCTATTGAATCATGACTATATCCACTATTCTGATATTAAAATTCGATAACTCGATAAAGATGAAATTGTAACAGTCGGTAGATCCTTTTTTTTATTTAATTTTCCTATTTATTTTCTTTTGGCTCTGCAAGAATTTGTCGATATTACTGATTAAATATTATCATTCATAGATGGGTTATAGGGAGAAATTAATATTTCCTTCTTCTACGAAGAAAGGCTTATTCCAAGTCACAACATACGAGCCGTTTTAAATTAAATTAAAATATATTTTAAAATTCCAGAACACAAGACAGGACCAATTTAGATCTATATAAATCTTATATAGATCTAAATTGATCAGAGCATGTATTCATGTACCAAATATTTCCATATCGATACATGCGAAATTTTTGTTCCGACAACGGGATAAAAAATGTATGCGAGAAAGCCGCTTTCATTTACAGTTTTTATTATTAAATTAAATACAATATCAATATTAAAATAAAAAAAAATTAGGAAATTCATTCTCCTTTTTTATGATTTTTCTGACAGATAAAGGTAAATAGAAAAAAATCTTCGAAGTGCGTTGCTTGCTTTGAACCGCGAAAAGATATACTTCCGAGTTGTATATTCATATGAGAGAAAAAGAAATATAACACAATAAAAGAAAATGAAAGAGTTAAAGTATAACGTAATAAAATATATGATACTATAGTAGTTTAATAAGTAGTTTAATACACATAGAAATTATACGGAATACATAAAGATATTTATTTTTATCAATCTCACAAACGAGATTCAAGAATAAGATTGGTTGATGAAACGAGAGGAATATGTCTGGGGATCAACTGGTAGCGAGAAAAGGAATCACTTGTTTCTTGAACAGTTCTTTCAAAAAATTAATCTATTTGATCGATGAGTCATAAGACAAGGCAATTCAAGGTTCAGGTGGTTGGTTAGTCAGACTAGAAAAAAAGAACTGAATTGAAGTCATGGATTTACCTCAGTCAGGTTATGTACCAATAAATGATTTTTAGATTCGAAACCCATTAGAAAGAAGGGGTAGTGTACGAGAAATCAAATCATATAGAAATGATAGACGTCTTGAACGCCCTGAAAATGCTATGAGGTGTTCGAAAATGGTTGAAGTAGTTGAATAGGAGGATCACTATGACTATAGCCCTTGGGAAATTTACCAAAGACGAAAATGATTTATTTGATATTATGGATGACTGGTTACGGAGGGACCGTTTCGTTTTTGTAGGTTGGTCCGGTCTATTGCTCTTTCCTTGTGCTTATTTCGCGTTAGGAGGTTGGTTTACAGGTACAACCTTTGTAACTTCATGGTATACACATGGATTGGCGAGTTCCTATTTGGAAGGCTGCAACTTCTTAACCGCGGCAGTTTCTACTCCTGCTAATAGTTTAGCACAC
>Ga0153967_100218_pt1 | contig 32332 bp, 32 predicted proteins | sample TSFL051MetaG_FD_104688 | JGI IMG/M metagenome (GOLD analysis project Ga0153967, IMG submission 104688) | Attine ant fungus gardens microbial communities from Florida, USA - TSFL051 MetaG | ecosystem: Host-associated > Fungi > Mycelium > Unclassified | place: USA: Florida, Paynes | collected...
CACATGGAAGCTCTCTTCAATACACTCCTGACAACCATAAATAGACCTTAGGGTGATAAGATCCTGTGGAGATACAAGGACCTCAAGGTTTGGCATGACACTGATCTATTACCCATAGATGCATATCAATTCTTGAACACAAACAAGGACAGCCCCTTATATGGTTAAGTTATTACTATTCTAGACACAAAAGGACTGCCATATATAGAACAATAGGCAGTAGAACATGTGATGCTCTGTTCAGGTGCATAGACCATCTATTCCTGTATATAAGACTTCATAGTCTGAGGATTAGACCTCAGACTTAACAACATCTTTTGTTGCTTATCTACTTTGCATTTTTGAGCCTTTTGAAGAACACCTTCACTAATCACAAATTAGTAAGTGACCATTTGTGATAACCGCCAATTCTCTTCTAACCTTTTCCAATATTCTTGTTTGTATTTCTTTTTCCCCCATCCATACAGTAATTTTGCCATATATTTCCCTAGCAATTCTCTATTGAACACATTTTTCTCTTCCTCCATTTCTTGCCATTGCATTTCTTCTTCTTCTTCTCTTTCATATTCTTTATCAAATTCTTCCACCAGATCACTTGCATTCTTGAGATTTTCCTTGCCCTCCCAAGTGTCTTCTTCCACTGTACATCTCTTCCATCATACCAGGTAATTTTCCTTTCCTTTCACCCATCTTTTGTTCATTATTTTCTCTACTTTCCACTCTTCTTCTCCTTCAATTATCACAGGTTGTAGTTTCTCTTTCTTTTGTCCCTCCACTTGTCCCATGTATCTATGTACTCTACTTACGTTAACTACTGGGTGTATTTTTATTGTACTCAATAGTTCTAACTCGATTGCATTCATTCAAACCATCGACTTGACCTTATAAGGTCTGATGAATTTCTCTGTAAGTTTTTCCATTCTCTTTCCTACCATCTGGTACTTGAGATCCTTAGTACTGAACAGTACTAAATCTCCCACTTGGTATTCCTCTGCTTCCCCTCTATGCTTATTTGCATACTTCTTCATATCTTCTTGCACCTTTCCTAGTGCCACTTTTACTTCCTTTTGTATTTCCTGCATTCTCTTTACAAATTTGTTTGCCTCTTCAAACCTCCCCTTCTTCCTGAGCTCAAACCCCATTCAAGGATCCTGTCCACTGTTTGCCTTGACGGGTGACACTTTAATGCTTGTCTGTACCTTGTTGTTGTAGACAAACTCTGTGGTTCCCAACCATTCTAGCCACTGTTCCTGATGATGATTGATGAACATCCTTAGGTATTGCTCTAATTCTTGGTTCATTCATTCTGTTTGTCTGTCTGTTTGTGGATGGAATGCCATTGATAGTTTGCTGTTGATCCCCAACATCGTATTCAGCTCTTTCATTACTCCTGCTATGAATTGCGGTCCTCTATCAGAAATAATGCTTTCTGGCAAGCTGTATAACTTCCAGACATTATCTCTAAATAACCTAGCTAGTCCTCCTGCTGTTGTTTTTGCTGTAGTAGGTATAAAATGAGCCATTTTTGTCAGCCTATCTACTACTACCAGAATTAAGTCATATCCTTGTGCCAATGGTAGCTTTGTAATGAAATCAGCCGATATATGACTCCACGGTTTCTCTGGTATTGAATTTGGCATTAACTTGCTAGCAGGTGCCTGCGTACAATTTTTGTTTCTTTGGCACACATCATATCCTTTTACATATCGTTTCACCTCTCTGCTCACTCCTGGCCACCAAAAGTTTCTCATTACCAACTCTGTCATTTTCCACTGTCCTCCATGTCCTCCTACAGGCGTGTCATAATGCAACCTGATTATTTCTGCTCTCAACTTCTCATCCTTAGGTATGTATACCTTTCCTTTCTTGAGCATCAACCCTTTATATTCTTGCCATTCTTTATCTCTTAAGACTTTTACTCCAGCTCTCTTCATTTTTTCCACTGCTTTAATAACCTTGTCATCTTTTGTCTTACTCTTTCTTATTTTATCCAGGACATCTACTCCTTCAATCACTGCTTCTGACACTTGTGCTGTCCTGGCTTCTAACCACACTCTTTTTACCAGTGTTTGCTCCTCATTGTCCTTTTCCACTCCCACTTCCCAGTCTGGTCTCCTACTTAGTCCATCTGCCTTCCCTATTCTACCACCGGATATATGTTTCAAAATAAAGTCAAATCTAGATAAATAGAGTGCCCATCTGGCTTGTTGTCTATTTAACTTTTGATTACTCATAAAGTACTCTAGATTTTTATAGTCTGACCAAATCTCAAACTTCCCCTTAGCACCTTTTAAAAAGTACCTTCAGACCTCTAGGCATCAAATTACCACCAACATTTCTTTGTCGTGAATCTCATAATTTTGTTTGGTTTCATTTAATAATTTTGAAATGTAGGCCACTGGTCTCTACTTATTGTCTTTACATTTAATAGACAATACACCTTCTGTTGCAAAATTGGAAGTGTCTGCCTCCACTCTAAATTCCTTGTCTAAGTCTGGTGCTACCAACAATAGTCTAGTTGTGAAGATTCCTTTTAATTGTTCAAATGCCTTCTGCTGGGCTTCTTCCCATCTCCACTTCTCATCCTTTCTTGTCAACATATTCAAGGGTTTTGCAAGTATCACAAAGCTCTTAATAAACTGCCTATAATAATTGGGGAGTCCCAAGAATTTTCTGATGTCCCTGACCATTCTTGGCATTGGCCAGTTCAACACTCCTACTACTTTGTCCTCCTCCATCTTGATTTTTCCTTGACCCATTACTACTCCCAGAAAGTTCACCTTGTTTGTCTTCCATGAACACTTTTCCAGTTTCACATACAGGTTGTTCTCTTCCAACTTCTTCAGCATCTCCACCACAATTTCATCATGCCCCTTCTTGCCATCTGTGCCTACCAATATGTCATCCACAAAGACCACCACCTTTCCTTCATTTATGAGATCTCTCATAATCTCATTCATCATCCCTTGGAAGATCACTAGTGAATTTGTCATTTCAAAGAACATTACCACTGGTTCAAATGACCCTACATGTGTAGTGAAGACTGCCTTCCACTCATCACCCTCTTTGATGTGTATGTTATTATAGCTCTATCATAAATCCATCTTGGTAAACACTTTCTTATTTCCCATTGTGTCTACTAGGTCAGTAATCAATGGCAATGGGTAGTTATTTTTCACTGTTTGCTTATTGAGTCTACAATAGTCCATGACCATATGCTTTCCACCATCCTTCTTTTCTACAAAGAAAACTGTGATAACTTCGAAGGCCTTATGTATCCTTTTCTCAGGTGGTCCTGAATGGATTGTTGAACCTCCTCCCACTTATTCCTGGAGAGTGGATACACTCGTGCTTTACTGGCTTTAAACTCCTCCTTGAGATCTATGGCGTGATCCCATATTTTTCTTGTTGGTATTCTCTCTGACTCTACCTTTCCAAACACCTTCAGCCACTTGTGGAACTTTTGGGGGACCATTGCTTCTACCTTTTTGTGGTCCAGTTCCATCTCCTCCTCTCTTTCCCAATCTTCCTTTTCATCTGCTGCCTATCTAACCCTTTCTACCTCATCTCCTTGAACTTCTTTCTTTCCTTTTCTTCTCCTTTTAATCTCTGGGCCCATTTCCTTCTTGCCCACATATCGTCCACATATCGGTGGACACCGCATTATTTTCACTTCCTTCCTCTCCTAGTCTATCTCTGGATTATGTGCCTGTAACCAAGGCATTTCCAGTATTACTTCCATCTTCCCCAAATCACATACATCCATTCTTACTCTTTCTACATGCCCCTTGAAGTATAGATTTACTTCTACCTCATGTAGAATTGCACCCCCACTATTCCCTGTACTATCTACATTTCTCACTAATATCGGCTTCTCCAACTTTATTAACTTAAAGCCTCCCCTTTCTGTACATTTTCTGCTCATGAAGAGGCCTATGGCCCCACTATCTAACAACACTTTCACTGATATTCCTTCATGGATGTCGATTTTCTCTACTCCTATCTACATCCACACTTTCCACAGACCCTTCAAAGTCTTTTTGACTTCTCTCTGCCTTTTCTCCGGATCAATGATTCCAGCCCCCTCCACTTGGGCCCTAGGCACTGGCCATTCCAACTTTCTACCCCAATTCCACCATGGCGTCTTCTTTCTCGTCCTACATGGTGGACAGAAAATCTCACCCTTGGTATTCCTCTTCACCTTCCATATCACTGAATCTTTCCCTCTATATGTGCCACACTTAACTTTCTCTGCCCTTCTGCTTTCTGCTTCTTGATCTCTCCAATTCCACACTTCCTTGCATCCTCCACACCACATATTGCACAGCTGCTCCTTGCTCAGGAACCCTTACCCCTGGTTCTCCTGCATTTTTGTCCCCTTATAATCACATCCCCTGCACTCCACAAATGTCACTACTTCTCTTGGTACCGTCCACTCTTTCATACACATTGCTGCTCCCCTTGGAGATAGCCCTCTTGCCCCACTGTGCTCCTTCACCTTCTTCCATACCTCTTATAGTAGTGCCACTTTCCTTTTCTTCCTTTGTGGGCATTCCCACTTCTTGTGCCCTCCTTCCCTACACCTAAAACAACACAGCTTTTCTTCTACTACCTCCTACCTTCTTACTTCTTTTACTTCACACTGTATTACTCTACTTGCCAGTGCTTCAAACCTATTCATCATCATCATCTTCTTCTTTTCCTCCCTTCCTCCCTTGTTTCTGCAATTTTTGGCCAAGTGGCCAAACTGTCTGCATTCCCAACACTTTTTCCCTTCTTTTTCTTCTATTTCTAATCTTATTTTGGCAAGTGCTTGCCTTGTATAGAGCATTTTGCTCAATAAGTTGTTGTACACCTCTAAGGACATAGTTTTTGTTACTTAGAGGGGCAAATTTTGTTGTGTGAAAGATGTGTATTGTTGCGGATTTTACTGACCAATATCTTCTTCAGCTGACTATCGACTAACTATTTATGTCTGCTGGGGCACAAAATCTTTACCTAGCTAGGTACCTATTGCCCTATTAACTACTGCCCTAATACTAGGGTTACACTATCACTTCTCGGGGAAGATCCCTACTCTAGTCATCTTTTTAAGGATGTGACAACATTCTTTTGTATGTACTAGTCACAATGAACTAGCAGCACAAGGCTAATAAAGCAAAGAGTATACAAGTATTCTACTGAGCAACACCTGTCGTCAGGTCTGGTCTATGTGTGCACTTAAGTATAGTGTCCACAGTCCACCTCTAGTGTAACGATTGAAGTTGTGGTTGAGTAACCCTAACCTTACTTGCACTCTAAGTCAGAGTTTGACAAAGAGAACTCATTAGAGTTCCCGCTAATTGGCTCAGCTACTTATACATGAATATGTGTTTACAAGTATTTGCCTAACTATTTTATCCCGCGCATCCTTTTTAAGTCATGATGTCCCATGCGCATTTAATATTACATAATTAATAGAAAAGAAAAAGAAATAAAATAATCTGCCGCCGTGGATCATCTAGCTTGCCTACCGTTTTATAACATCCAGAGCCTAAACTTTCTGGTCAGTCCACTTAAGCCTGTGGCCCAGCTATGAGGAGGTGACTAGTGATCAGAGCAGATCACCAGTCGAGGGTCAAATAGATAAGAGTAAGAATGCTCAAGACCAAGGAGGTTGGAAGCTAGTAGTAAAATGAGTTCTAGTGTAGTGAACCAAGGTTTGGGTTAACTTAGACACACACTCTATGTCAGAGTTGACAAAAAGAACTTGTTAGAGTCCTTGCTAATTGACCTAGCTACTTATATACAAATCTGTGTTTACTTGTGTTTGTCTACTTGAATTATCTTGCAGACTCCTTTTGAGTTATAACATCCTGCACACTTTATACTATTACATGATAAATGAACAAGAAAAGAAATAATCCGCCACCACAGATCTCCTAGCTCACCTGTTGTTTCATAACACTACCGAGCCATGTACCCAGTCTTTCACACTAGCAAGTTAGTTCAGTACTCCAAATCCACCATCCATGGACAGAAATCCACTACCCCACCACTGACCTTGATACAGGGCCAGAAAGAATGGAAAGTAGAACAGATTCTAGATTCACAACAAAGACATGGAAAAAATGAATACCTTGTCAGATGAAAAGGATACACTCAAGGAGATGACACATGGGAACCTGAAGAAAACTTACAAAATACAGGCAAAAAGCTGCAGAAGTATCTTTAGAGTATACCAAAAACAAGATAACTTCTCAATAGAGTTCGAACCAAGAGGGAAGGTAATGTCACAAACTTCATTTGGCCATAACTCCACGGATACTTGCATGATTCCCACAGTCTAAGATGTGTCTAAAAGACCTCAAAGAGACCTTTCAAACAATGCACAAAATGTGTCAAAGCAATCAGTACCCATTGAGATATCAGTTAATTAGTGCCAGACACTGATCTGCAGATATCTTGGAAACGTGGATGTCCGCTTTCATGTGCACATGGAAGCTCTCTTTAATATACTTCTGATGACTATAAATAGACCTTAGGGCAATAAGATCCTGTAGAGATACAAGGACCTCAAGGTTTGGCATGACACTAATCTATTACCCATAGATGCACATCAATCCTTGAACACAAACAAGGACTGCTCTTTTTATGGTTAAGTTATCGCTATTCTGGACACAAAAGGACTGCCATATGTAGAACAATAGACAGTAGACATATGATGCTCTGTCCAAGTGCACAGACCATCTCATTCATGTATATAAGGCTTTATAGTCTGAGGATTAGATCTTAGACTTAACAACGTCTTTTGTTGCTTATCTACTTTACATTTTTGAACCTTTTGAAGAACACCTTCAACAATCACAAACTAGTAAGTGACCATTTGTGATAAAACTGAAAAACTACACTATAACTAGTTGGTATATATACCAAGCCCAAGAAAGAAAATGTACATGGAATATGGACTACAATGTAATTATAGGAGATTAGGACTACTAGGAGATCTACTATGAAAAGAAAAAGAAGAATAATAATTACTTAATAAATAAAAAGAAAAGAATTAAAAAGAAAATAACTACAAAATTCCTGGATATAACAGTATGTGTAATGATAAACTAGTTGAGATAACTGACTTATCACACTCAATGTTAAGAGAATAAAGAGAACTCAATAGAGTTTCTGTGGATTGCTCTACCTATTTATACACAATTTCTATTTGTCTATGTATATACTTAAGTAATTCCCATGATCCTTCCAGAATGTTCCATCATGTGACCTGTCATGTGATTAGGTCATGTGATCCCTATCTTATCTTATCTTATTCTCATTTTATTTTTAGAACCCCTCATCTAATTCATCTGAAAATAAGTCCCATTCTTTCCACCTCTCTAGTTATACAATTTTAGGTTTGGGTAAGTTTATGACAGTATGTTAGAGTCCTTCCATGCATCTTGTTTGAGTTACATTCCTGGTTTGGTAACTTCTTTCTATGCATCAGAAAAATTAAGAAAAAGAAAAAGAAATTAAATATTACTTAGAGAGTGGCAATTCATGACAAGAAGTAGCTGAGTAAGATCTAAATTATAGTAACTTGAGACAACAATACTAAGTCCTACAATATTGGACTAAGAGCTATATAGTTCTCAGCAGTGTTAGGTACTGATAGTCATAGTATCACAAGGGCATAACATATGCCTCCTATAGGCACACTCCTAACATTGGGACCTATTGAGGCCCTTCATGTTTTATCACCATTTTCTTTGTTGCAAAGTATAAATGCTGAATCCAAAAACAGGATAAAAGCAAATCAAGTACTAGATTTATTGATTTAAAAAAAATTCTCAGACAGGGAAATCTGTCATGTCAAAATTTTCATCATCTATGTTCCTAAACAGTCTCAGTCTCATACCTCCTTATAACCTCCTTTATATGGTGAGTGCTGAGACTTCAACTTCCCCTGATGAGTTTCAAAAGTCTCGTTCCTCCTATAAAGACTGAAACAGCTTGTACAAATCCTTGGAATATCTCATAGACTCCATCCATCATGAACTTTATTACGATGCAATTAAATTAATATCCAGTAAGATAACAGGGTAACGATACCACATCTTACTAAGGCACTCGGGAAGACCTTGAATCAATGTGGCCCAACCGAGCTGCCACATCTCAGGAGACCTGCACCGCCCCAGAATAGGGGCGACCTGAACTCCTATTCCTACACTGTGGTGATCTTTGGTATCCTCTGACAGGCGTCCACTGTAGCCTAAGAAAGCAGCGTTATGAGCCCATAGGAATTATGAAAATCCAAGAGAAGAGGGCGTCCGTAGATTTAGCAGACAATGATGCAATACATTGCCAGTGACTCCGGTACAGGTATCCGAGCAACGTCGGAGAGCAGGCGAAGAGATCCCAGTCCCCTTCCGAGGCATCAAAGGGCATGAAGGAACCGCCCGGCGTGAGATATATGCAGAGCGACCCAAGCGACGATGGCAATGTTCGTTCGGCTGGGGAGACAGTCCCTTGAGATCATTCAAGACCGTAGGCGCTGAGAAGTGCTTCACCAGCTGGGGCGGAGAAAGTGTACGATGGAGAAGTTGGGAGCGATTAAGGAACTTCCTTGCCTGCTGATACGGTGTTGCCACCGCAATACGCAAGGTGTCTGATGACTCGGAATCGTACTTTAGAAATGTCTGTGTTTGGGCTTGGACAGCGCCGGCATTTGCATCACATAATTTGTGTAGGTGTGAGTTTGAAAGTACAAGTGTGTCACTATAATCGGATAGTGTGTCTTCGGAAGTAAGGGTATTCCGCCAAGGAGAGGGGCGAACAGAGAATAGACCCAAGCCCGTGAAGGGTCCACTGTCATCTTTTGACCGAAGACCAGAGATTCCAAGTCCATATTGGTGACGAGAAGATTCAGTGCGCATAGGCGGGTCAATTTCCATGGCACGCAGCGGACTGTCCAGAAACGAATGTTGCTGGTCATCCTCCATTGAATCAAGCGGAGTCGTATCGGCATCGACGGGGTCAACATCAGCGCTAGTCATCCTGTCCAAATATACCCCAAACATCCAGCTGTCAGGAGAGATCAGAGTAGGTGTATAGTCTGGCTGTGTCGGGATGGTGGGGACCGAGATCGAATGACCCGAACGAGTGAAAAAGTCTACGAGACTGAAATCTGGTGAATCAACATTATCACGACCCTGAGGAGAAAGATAGTTTTCTTGAAAGATAGAGATAGTTCTGATAGCCATTGTTTGTGAGATAGAGTGTTGGAATTTTCTTTAAGTGCGCTTGATTATTTATACCGGCCTGTGCCGACAGTGATGTGATGTCTGCTCCACGATCAAAATTATGTCATTGGAGCTACTTGCGACAACTCCTATGTCTCCTATGTGCTCCTATGTGCCAGTATACGGCATTTGGAAGCTTGATTCTTTCAACTCGATCGGCTGTTGAGCAGTGTTAGACCATTGTTCATCGGCTTTACCATGACTCACATCAGCAGAGAATTGTCGAAGCAACCGCTGATAGTTGCTACTTCCTCATTTTAAGGATCCCTTCTCCAAGGGCTTCCACACGGTGGATAATCCCGAAGAAGGCATTTCCAACTTCTTTATATTTCCACTTTGGCTTCTTTTTCAGCTTCGTCTCGGTAAAAGGATACAGAAGCCGAAGTGTTTTTGAGTTATTATGCCACCGACCCACTCATCCCCGATCGGGCACTCTATTTGCTTTTGCTGATTTCCTCATACTAAACCTGGGTCTATAAAATTATCAGACTATGTCGTATTTACAAACGTCGTGTAGTCGAGTGTCCATTGTACCTCGCCACGATTTACCTACAATATCATTTACAGGTCCGTTTCACGGTCTACTTGACAGGTATTGAATAGCACGTATTCAATTATGCGACTGATTGGCTCCATGCTGCCATTGTTTGGACCAGCTGTGCTACCTAATAGCCGACATCCACAATTCATTTGATGATGGACCGGATATGTATAACGAGTGGATTCTTTTTTTTTTTTAAAAAAAGATCATCAATTTATTACACGGAGCGCGTAGGCAGGCCGTGGTAGCTAAAAAGAGGGCCAAGGGACTACTACCCTGCGATGCATGTTGTAAATGCACTTCCTACACTACTCAAGCACGAGGCAAAAGAAGTACAGGTATCGAAGAAAAGAAGGACTAATTATAGAAAAAGAAGGGACCTAGCTTCCAATATATGTATACCAGCCGACTCCACTCTAAGACCACAAATCGTGCCCCACAGCCAGTGTTTTTCATTGCGTACCCTGCTTGATAACGGACACTAACCTGGGTACTCCGGTCAGACCTCTGTATAACGAGTGGGTTCGGCAGCGTGGGTAATTTGCTCCGGCACTTTGCAAAAAAAATTTGCTAGTAATTGATCGTTAGAGGAGCAATACGGAAGCCGGTGAGGTTCCGTCTCGCCTGAAGATCGCGTTCATCAGTACATCACTAACCGGAACTGTACAGAAATTTTTCGAGTGGACTAGCCTGAACCGAGCCACACGTACTCCGTTGGGGACGGATAGACGGCCTTGGACCCACAAATTGAAAGACATTTGCCGCATAAAATTACGGGTTCCGACTTGCGTATTTATCCCTCTTCTCCTTGGACCCCATCCCTTAGCTCCTTGTCACCCTCAAGCCCGGTGTTGATCATGTCTCAACTCAACGATCTCCACAGCATCGATTTGACCCAAAGGGCCCTCGATGCAACCAGGATTCACTTTGTGCCTGCTTCACAAACGTCCACAGCTCAGCAAATTAATGTCAATGAAACGGAAACTCAGGTTATTCAAGAGTGCAAGGAGAAACAGAATGTACCTACTGTCCAGGATGAAGCTTTGAAAACAATATACGTGAGTCATTCCATCCTGCACCAAATCCCTTTGGACTCGAAGAACTTTTCCTCAGGTCGACTTCGAACCTAATGACCCCCGGAACCCTATTTACTTTCCCAAGCACAAAAAGTGGGGAATTACCCTCCTCGCTTGTTTTTCAACGCTTGTCGCATGTCCGTTCCGAACACTTAGTTTTCCTGTCAACACGACCAAACTCATCGTATTTCTTAATAGCTTCGACGGCTTCGGGATATAATCTTGGTTTCCCCTCTATGATCCGAGACCTCAATGCTACAGAATTCCAAGCTACTCAAGGCTTGAGTATGTACGCGCTGGGCTTCGGTGTCCTGCCTCTTGTCACAGCATCATTCAGTGAAGAGTTCGGACGTCAACCATTGTACCTATGGTCTGGTATTGGCTTCCTATTAATGTATATTATGGTTGGACTGTAAGTGAATTAGAGTCTGTCCTCAATCAATTCGCGATGCAATGCAATGTCCACTCACCTAGATTGTGTGCAGGGCACAGAATATTCAGACCGTCATCGTCGGCCGATTCCTTCAGGGTGCTTTCGGTTCTACTGCAGCAACCATGGTTGGTGGGACTATTGCGGACATATGGGCACCTCCAGAGTGAGTATGATTCCCAGTTTATAGAACTTCAATCGCTGAATACACAACTAAGGCGTGGTTTGCCTATGTCCATCTTTTCTATCGTTGCTCTCGCTGGTAATGGCTTTGGGCCGCTCATAGCGGGCTGGATCGAATTGAATCCTCGGTTAGGGTGGCGCTGGATTCAATGGATCCAGTTGATGTTAGTTTCTTCCTTCGTGCTCGAACCTGTGTTCTGATCTTTGAAACTAGATACGCTGGTACTTACGTTATTCTCATTCCCTTCATCCTTCACGAAACACGTTCGACGATTGTCATCACCAAAATTGCACAGCGTTTGAGGAAGAAAACTGGTGATAAGCGTTATCGTGCGCGTGCTGAAGATGAGGGTGTTAACCTCAAGAAACTCATATGGATTTCATGCACACGACCTGTTTGTGAGTAGATGAGAACTATGTCTAGCAAGCTTGAGGTTGATGGAGATGTCCACAGATCTCATGATTACTGAGCCCATCGTTGCCAGCTTCAGCGTACGTCTATGATTTTTTTCTTTGTGATTTCGTCTAACAACCCCTCAGCTGTGGTTTGGTTTCGCATGGGGTGTCAACTATTGCATGATTGAATCCATCTCAATGGTTTTCACTACACTCCATGATTTCAATAGTGGTCAAGTCGGTTTAGCTTTCCTTTCCATGATGTGAGTTAGTCTGGCCTATGACAAAAATATAATTTTGATTTAGATGTAGCGTGGCACCTCTCCTTGGGTTCTGTACCAACTTCTACCAGGAACATTTGTACAAGAAGTACTTTCCAACCAAGGGGCCTGAAGCCCGTCTGTTTATGGCCATGGTCGCCGGTGTAACTCTCCCCGTAGCCATGTTCATTTATGCTTGGACTTCCTTCCCTCGCATCCACTGGATTGCTCCTATCATCGGTATCACAGTAAGCCTGCCACTCTACTATGACTCGATTCGATTCTTACTTGACAATTTTCAGATCTTCATCTGGGGTATCTTCATGATCTACACTGCCGTCTTCTCTTATTTGGCTGATTGGTGTGTTGAATCAGACTTAGGTGGAATGTTGTCTTTATTAACCTGAAATAAACAGTTATGGGCCCTTCGCTTCCTCCGCTCTTGCTGGTCAAAGTTTGGCTCGTGAGTTGACTGAGCTCTCCTACGTCATGCTTGTCGGGGTTTGACTAATTCGTGTATGGAAACCTAGGTAACATCACAGCTTTATCATTCCCACTCTTCACGCAACAAATGTACAGCCGACTAGGCATTCCTTGGGCCAATACTTTATTTGCTTTCATCGCCCTTTTGCTGATGCCAATACCCTTCGTGAGTACATCTTCGGAACGCTTCCAACTCTGCTCCTTAGCAATGTTCTAGGTACTCTTTATCTTGGGACCTCAAATTCGTAGAAGGAGCAAGTTTTCCCGTGTCGTTATGGAAGCCGATGAAGCCAAAGCTGCAGAGGAGGCAAAGAGAGTGCAGAATCAGACTGCAGGTGAAGTTTAACATGATGCGTTGTTAGCATTTGGGCCGAAAAAATCACTCACCTGGGTTTCATGATTACCGTTGTCACGTTCTTTTCTTTAAGCATTCGTCGCATCATTCCGAAACACGGTCGTCCGTTCCATGCATCTTAATATAGACTCCATTGCAATTGTAATATAATGTACCTCGAATATTTATCTAGTTGTATATGTATAGTAGTCGGTTCGGCGGTTAGACTGAAAAATCCGGTGTTTCTTAATCTTCATATTGTAACCCTTAGCCCTGCTCTCTTGGACTGAAACCACTTAAAGTTGTGTTATATACCACCATTAAATTCACCGGTGGATCACCACGAGGTTCGTTGTCTCAAAATGAAAGAGGTATACGGCAATTCGATGCTGAGGAAGTCCAAAATTTTGAGCGGTCGAAGGCGATCAAATGGAGGTTTGGTAGTTGGTAAATAAAATAAATAATCGAGTAACGCGAAAGGGAGGAAATTGCCTGGTCTTAAATAATTCAGGAAACCCGCCGTCGTCATCGTATATGGGTATTTTCAGTCATTGAGATTTTCTTCATTTACTCTGTCTAACTCCGTGCATATTTCTCAGACAGTGTTCTGGACATTATAAATTAACGCATTGGACAACACGTTGGACACTCAGTAATCACGCCATTCTTGAGTTACTGGATCAAGCCGTCTGTCAATTTTTCTGCAACTTGGTTTTTCTACAGGAGTGAAGAGGCGTCTTGGTCGAGCATCATGAAATTTTTAGGTGATTCCGTCTCTCGATCTTTTTGCCGCTTGAAGTTCTCTTTGACGTAAATAGTACTCTGGGATATTATGTAGCCATGCACTTGTGTGTTCGGCGGATATAGGCTGTTATACACTCGATAAGCTTCTGACTTGGATGGGTGGCAAGACTTTGATGATAATAGGTTATATGACATTGCGCTCTTACTAAGGTTCGTTCTTGGATATGGTGAACAATCCTTAAGGGCTCCACAAATTTTGCCCATGCAACGCATGCCTCAATCGGCTGGCATCAGTCATGCTCATATGCCTGTAGATGTTTTTCCCCGTCCATTGCCACGATGCCATTAAATTGGGAACCGCATCTGAATACTCTTCGACTTCTGATGCGAGAAATGACAACTGACCTTCTTGCAACATGTGGACATCTAAAGAAGTGGATAGATCTGTGAGTAAACCAGAAGCGATTCCTCCCAGGAAATGTTATCGATGCGTCTTGATGACATCCATCACGTCCGCAGATCCTAATGGAAAATCTTCTGCAAAATGTACCTTCTGAAACATACTGATTCCGAGAGGGTTTTCTCAATTGCATGCGGTTGGCAGTATGGTCATGTACTACAGAGAAGATAGAATGCCATTTTACGTTTCACACAGGACTAGAACAACTCAATAGATCAATTCATGACTATTGAAATGCTTGATAAGACACCTGAGCATGGTTTTAAACAGTCCATGATCATCATCGGCCAAGAGTTGAGCCTCATGTTTAGGGAGAGGCATATGGCCGATGTAAATGGTCATCTGATCTTAGATTAACAGTCTAGACAGAGGATTCATCTCCTACTTACAACAATCCTACATTCACATGTGTCTCTCTACTCATTAAGATCTTTCTCTTGAGCATCGTACCTCTTGTGTGAATTCTATTTACCTTCATGATTCTATGGGATTTCTGCAGCCAAAATTGGTCAATGTATCATATCAGTCATCAGAATCAAAGGTTTGTGGAATTACTGTAAGTCATTCGAATCTAAGAAGGGTTATTGCTATATTACTGTTATGTATGCCAGCACAAGGTTTAACCCCTTATATTCCCAAACAATAACATAAAAATAACACTATCAGGTGACCTCATCAGTTGTCTATTCTGCACAATGAAATATGATATATCGGTCAATCTTGGTTGCTAACTCTTGATGTCAAGATTTATCTGTTCACTCCCATTGGTAAAAATTTCGGGATCTAGTTCAACCGGTGTGCATCAACCGGCATAAAAATAACATCGCCTTATATGTGGCTAGTGTGCCGATCATGAAGGCCTGATTTTCGCCTAGCTCAATTCTTAGTGACCCCTGAGGGTGGGAATGTTTCACCGTCATCAGTGGACCCTCAGACGATCCCTACGTATGCCGGAGATCGGAAGCGAGATTAGTCCGTCTTTGGAACTTCATCTCAGACCTCTCATTTTGATTTTGACTGCGAAAACATTTTTACCGTCGTTTCGTATTTCATATTAATGTTGAACTCCGAATGTTCATCGGAACTGAGACTCACTGAGAACTGAGATGCACTAGAAACAGACGCTTTAGGAAAAAATTTGCAAAGTCTCGGCAGTGTGCATGCCAAAGGAGTCATGTGATACTCGAAGGAATGTAGCTAAAGAAAGTATTTATGTTTACAGGCTAAGAAAAATTACTAAATCAAGCACATCAAGCACGGGAGATAAAAAATCTCCTAAAAAGTAATGCCCTGTTTGAGAAGTCAATCCATTTATGGATTTCAGGGAGGTTAGCCGTTTCTTTGAAGCCTAGGTCATTCCTCAAGCCTTTTGACGGTCCACAAGCCGCTTTAGACGATCTTTGACGTTTCTAAACAACTTATTTTGCCTCCAGGTCAGCTAGTGCGGACAGAAATAGGTGGTGCAAGATGATTTGAAGTTTCCAGACGCGGACGGGGGGACAAGTTTCTTTTCTGGTATGGATTATCAATCCATTTACACAACCATGTGACTCTCGTTGCATTGATTCATGAGCCATCGCACCACCTACCTCGATGGACGCTGCCTACGAAAATGGACTGTGGATAAACCTCATTTGACGTATATTTACACCGCTCTTGTGGTTGGGCGCTCACTGATTTAGGTCAATTGAAGTGGGCAAGGACATGAAATAGAATTCGTCACAAGCCGTGTAACATGGAGACGAAATCAAGATCATGGACAAGCATCATTCACCCTGGAAACATGTACCTCTCCTTCGTTATCTACATATTTTTCTAGAGGTTCAGGTCGACAAATCAAATGGCAATTTGCGATAGATACTCGATCGGCATTGTAGATGGTGAAAAGCAAATTTTACTATTAAACATCACTCCGAGACGGATACAGTGACTCTCGTTCTCGCACAACTGGCCGCCGCTTCGCGGAGTTTCACAGGACAGCTGATGACGGTGTTTGAGATGGAACATTTCATGAGAAAAAAATCAATACATCTGGTGATGATTTTATGCATTGAACTGCATGAACTTTTCAACAGTTCCCATGAATATAATCGAGTCCATGATTCTCGTGTATGAATATGCGAAAATCATCTATTGTCGGGACGCCGATGGGTGATGATCATACTGCAGACAGGACGTCTGTCTTTAATTTTGGAATTTCCCCGTTCGGAAAAATGCAATGCGTGTGCTGTGGTGGAATCAGTCATCTGACTTGCTCCTGACTTGCTGGACTATCTTTGACGAGGGATGTAGATCATTCACGGTTCAAGAAAAACGGCAGTAGTGCTGGAGAAAGAAGCATATCAGAGTATATCTTCTCAGTTACCGCCCCGATTTAAAAGCGTCGGATTTTATCATTTGATAGTCATACTGCACTGCCAGTCGTGACAGTCTAGATAACTGTAACCACCTGAAAACTCAGAAGGGATCAGTTTTCTTGCTATTCACTACTGTCTCCAGCAGCTTACTGGTTACTCGCCCAGCTAAATTTCAATACAAGTCATCACTGTCTGTAGCTACTGTCTACGCGTGACCCCCCGGTATCTAGGGAATACGGAAAGGCCTGCCAACCTGAAAATTTGCTTCTGATAATTCTGATTCTTCTGTCTACCTTTTCACACATGCAAGCTCAGGTCCAAAAGCATCCTCACGTTGGAGATCCCGCAAAACCGATCTAATCATACACACTGCATTACTAGGGTTTCTGTCTTGATCAAAAAATATGCAAGCGAATAATTGGCAGATGCAGCTTGAAATATGAATCAGAGGTCATTTTTTACCTCGGCTCAATTGAAAGAAAAGGAAAACTACTTGACTTCTTCAAGCGTTTTCATAGGGGATAGGGGCTACGCTCCACGTGACAATATTGGTTGGCCGATACTTTCCTTTTTTCTGTGGTCGCACTACACCTTATTTGATAATCATGTCGTAGAAAATCACTTTCAAAGTCTGTCCACATATTTGATTCTAAATCCTTTAATGAGGTAGTCATTGATAAACATTCAATACCCCGACTTTGCGGACTGTATACTACGCCAGTGTTACTGTATGGATACAGACGTGGATTTAAAGAGAAAAAAAAATAGGACTCATGTGTAGAACCCTGAACAGAAGATTGTTATAGCAGTGCATCCAAGAAATGAGGAAACAGAAAATCCAGGACCACATGCTGCGGATAAACGATTTCATTGGCGAGTGTTTTCGAATGCTGGCCTCAGAGCAGTAGAGACGAGCGAACCTCCGGAGCCTCGAAGGTAGGGCATGGAGGGGCTATATTGGTAATGCGAGCTCGTTCCATGTGCACGAGATAATACAGCGGACGAGTTAACCGGGGACATCAACGTCGGAAGCGGGGGAGAATCAGAGGGGTAAGCATTGGCTGATAATGACGGAGAGGGAGAGAGAGAGGGAGATGACGAGTGGAAACTAGATCCAGGGGTTATTGCACGCAGTCGCATGTTTGATGATGATGTTGAGGAACGAGAGTATTGATGGTGGAGGGAACATTCCTGTTGAGCAGACGCTTCAGGGTACTGTGAAACCGATTTTTCACCTCCATGGGGTTCTGCAATTGTTTTTGACGCCCGCATCAGGGGTAAAGGTGGAGGTCCTAAGTGGTGTGGATCCTCGGAGACGGCATAGGCATCTACATCGTCACTGTCGTAATTTTTGCGGTAGTCATAAATCCTGTAGTGAGAATATTGATGAAGTTTTTCTGGTGCGTGAGGGGTATATGCAGAGGTACGGTGATTATGGAGTTCACCGTTCGGGGTTTCTTCTGCCTGGCATCGCGTCATGGGAAGACTAAGAACCGAATCAGGTGGGCTAGGAAAGGAACGTCGCCGACGTCTACGTAAACTGTAATCAATGTAGTCTTGAGGTTCATTGTCGGCATCCACGCTGTGGTTCCTGTAGTGCCTCCGCATGTTCGAGTTAACGTTAAACTCACGGCCGCACTTGGGCCAGGGGCAACGGAAGGCTGAAATTTATAGTCAGTCACGCAGTGATTACGATCACCATGGTGTCGGTATGTGCTTACGTGTAGCGCCTGTATGAGTATTAAAATGAATCTTGAGGCTGCTTGGACGATTAAAGGTCTTGTTGCAAATGGGACATATGTGTTTCCGAGGACCGCCAGGTAGTGGGCCGGTAGATGTGGTGTCTTCGTCAATTATGTTCTCAGGATTGTCGGGCAATGATGAGGGATGATCAGCGCCTTGAGAGGCATTCAACGGGACAGCAGTATTATCTTGACCGGTTGGAATATCTTTCGAGCATGAGAAGGGGGCGGGATTGCCATGTTGATCATCGTCATCATCATGACGATGTTGGAGTGGAGCTATTTGATCCGAAAGAGGAAAATGAGATGGACCGTCGACAGAGGTATGAGGGACGCTTAATGCAGAGACAGAAGTGCCGCGGAGAGTACGAGCACGATTGTTATCGGGATAGTTTAATGTAGAAGTGAGAGCAGACAAGTCTTCGCCTATACGGGTGAAGGGAAGACGCTGCGCTTGGGAACTCAAGTGAGACTCTGCATGGTGAGAGCCACCAGTCACATTGCAAGTCTGTTGGAGAAAATTAAGCGTTTTTAATGTAAGCAGGTAAGGAATTGTTCTTACACTTGGTGGTTGCGTGTGGTAGTCTTAATGGGCAATCAGAAATGGGGAGGGAGGACGAAAGGGGGGAGCATACCTGGAAAGAGCTCATGAATACTGGGAAGTTGGATCTTCCCAGAGTTGGAGGACATTTGGGGCAGAAAGACACAAGGCCAACTGGCGAGATTTATAGGGTTGGGGCAATCCAATAAGAGGCCGAAAGGGCAGTGGGATTAGGACGCCGATGGTTAACTGATGGTGGTGGGTAGATATGGCGGAATGGAAAACAGAGCATCCCGGTTCCTTTTAATAAGTTGCCATGTAACGCCCAACTCACCGTGACGACATGTCCCGATATGGCAGGACCATCGGAGAACAAGGATCGACGTCCCCAATTCATGGGCTGCAACCACATGCTGGCCCATCCAAGAGTGCCCTGGCCTCGTCCTGCCCCAGATCCATCTGCACGCAGTATTATCCATTCAATTCGTATTGCAGTGGTTCTCACTACCATGAATCATCGTTTCAGAGGATGAACCGATCGAGATCTATGTCACGGCTGCGTGACGATTATGTCGATCGCATCGTGCTTCCCAAAACAACGGCTTCCCGGCCGGACGGCGAGAGGGCAAGGTGGCAGCCAGAAAGGGCAGGAGCAACCCCGACCTCATGGCGTTTCTCGTGAGGATTCCCGGCATTCAAACTACTCGCCGTGCTCATGACTCAGTGCCGATCTAGTCGTCTCCCCACGTTGCTTCGGTCTTCAAACAGTGAATCACGATGATCTTCCAGCCAATTCATCCCAGAGCTGTCAACCCTCCCACTCTGTGCCTCAGGGCATCTGTAACTGGTCTCAATGAATCCCACCTGGCTACCACGTTCTTCTGGCCACGAATCTCCCTTTACTGTCTGCGTACGTACGTCTTGGAGGATCGTCATCCAAATACCCTATCAGGATTCCAACTATGGATATCTATCATCCAAACTATCCTTCCGTTCCCTTCGCTCAAGATAATCTTATTCTTCATTCAAGTCGCCGAAATGGCGTCCTTGGACTGCGCGGATGAGAATTTCCCCTCCCCAGGCCGCAAACCCAAGCCATGGCGCTTTAGCTCCGACTTGCGAAGGCCCACACTAATTCGTAGCATTACACTTAAGATTCATCCCTCTTTGTGGGCTATTGTCACTCGATCAGCCTTCCTTACTATCACGGCCATTTTACGGCCTTTATGCGTTTCAAGACCAACGGACAGGCATGACTTTCATTTCCCATATCTCATCAGGTCACATGTGGTACAAACACGTTTTTCCCACAGGGAGGTTCTGACATAGGACATACATGGCCTATATTATCACTGTGAGGTGCGTATGATCTGATGATGTTCAGAAATTAATGCTCATAAGACATACCAATCGGAGCATCTTAAGAGAACAAGTTCCAGCTACTTCTCTTTAAGCACCGTGCGTGGCTTTCAAGGTTTAGCTGGGAACGGAAGCTAGCTTCGTTCCCATCCACGGGTTTGTGCATCTTGATGCTCAAGTTGGCAAGTCCTTGGCTGATTCCCCGACGTCCTCGGTATCTGCCATGCTGATATAGACAACGGACAGCGTGCTTGAAGTAAAGACCAGTTGAATCGCGATCTACGTTCTTCTTGACATTGAAATGAGTTCATGTTGTGAAAGTACTGCTTTTTGAGTGGAAATAGACCACTACGAATACTCAGTGACCTTGGTACGATCTCACGATTTGCTATCGCAGCTATACGCTACGGCCGAATTGAATGACATTACTATACTAGGAGAGGTAGACAAACCTGGTCCTCAGCGGCTTTTGCATTCAACATGGCAAGAAGCATATTGGGGTCTCCGTCTCCTTTTGTTCGATATGTGGAGAGGATCTCTTGCAGGCTGGGTGGCGAGGGCTAGAGACTGTAAGATGTCTGAGGATACATGCGAAAACTGGCATACTTGTTCGAGGACTTGGACAGTCCTATTCTGCATTGTGAATTCATGGATGACAAACTAGTCTTTCTTCGCGGCTCCTGTTCAAGGAAACCTATGATCGCCGATATGAGACAATGCTCAGCCGACGGACTTTTTCCTACGTTAGCTCTTGCTAATAGAAGCACAGTTCGATGGAAAAAGGCCTTTCGGCGAACTGGTAAGTAACCGAAATTGTTGCTCATAAACAAGTTTGATCCTGTGCGGAGGGGCAAGCGGAGTGCTTGGCAGTATATGTAGAGGGCACGAGGTAGAAACCTAGTTCATTCTCTCTCACCAAAAGAGATTCACTAGGAACTAATTGAATCAAAAAAAAATACCAATTGTTTGTTTGTGTGTTTGTACATACATCACGTTTCGAGGGCCCATGCACAAGTGGCTGTGCAGATATGGAGATGATCGTTGATTTCTCATTTTTCATTTCGGACGATCCGAATCGGATCATTGGCTTGCATCAACTGTGGTAGCTCCTGCCACAGCCTGTCACAACGCCCCCGGTAATCGAATTTGACACAGGTTAAACGAGGCTGGAATCTCTCATGTGTGCAAAAGTCACACATCGGTGGCAGGTGATCAGTAAGAATGATCGGGTTTTTTTTTCACTACGATAAGGGATGGCCCGGTATCTCCTTTGTTACTTTAGCGGCTGATGGGGGGGCGTTCGCGGTTGCCGCCGGCAGGCGCCCCTAAGCGACTGGAGTGAAATGGAGCCAGAGAGGGTCAACGGTGCTAACACTACGGGAAATCGGTTCTACATTTCCCGTGCTTTAGAAACTCGCCTGTACGATTCTCGCTTTATATCAATCATCTGATCACCTAGGAAGAATGAAATGTCTCTTCGATCTCAAAGTCCCGAGCCACGGTGAGTCTTTGCCATGATCAACTTATGAGCTACTCGAAAGGTTCTGACTGACATATCAATCCTTTTTGTTGCATCTTAATGACATCCTCTCTTAATGCTTGATGCTTGATGGTACAAACGGTTCCCATTGTCTTTCGTGATCTCCTCGGATGAGATTTGATTAATGAAGCTGGGTTGACTGTCTTTTACTCACCGGTATTCATCTGAAATGGCGGTGGAAGTCTCCAGACCATCTGAGAAGTGATTGGACTTGCACGCTGACTTCTCATGTGTTACATAGAGCATGTCGGGTGTTTCTCACCCGGGCACAATTGGAAATCACGTCCGATGTTCGACCATCTTGAGCAGTTTTCAAGGGGAAGAAAACAAACTACTTTTCAGGATTATGGCAATCTTTTGTGCAGGCCAGTAAAATGAGACTCAAAACTGCATCAGTCTTATACCTATTTGTTGTTACTGCTGTTGATTTGAGCTGCTGTTGACTTGAGCGCCATTGCACTCTCCTTCGAAAACGCATGATCGTCCACATATGTAGATATGAGTTTTTGTCCTTCCCAATTCAACTCAGAACGACTGCCTTTCAAAGTATAGAACATACAACTGTCATGATTGGAGCGAAAAAGACGCTGGATCTATCTGTGCGCTGAAAGACGACCAAATTAAGGTGCCTCTCTTCGCGGCAAGAAAGATGACCGAGCGGGAGGATCACTTGTGTCACTTGTGAGATATAATAAACTTATTGCCGCATTATGATGCAAGATACTTTCCGGATCGAGAAGACGAAGTACGTCAATCCCTGTGTTCTCGGGTTGTGCCTACTGCCTTCCGTGGATGCCTCTATTGGAATACTGGGCCGTTTTGCCCAATGGTTCAATCATAACCATACTTCGTCACCATAACCGGAGGCAATACCATGGATCAGGTTATTGTTCTTATTGTTTCACGTCTCCATTTTGCGTGGTAAAATCAATAGCATGATCCATAGATCCCGGTTTCAATTGAGGTGAGCCATGTTACTAGATCTAACATCGATTCATCTTTGTGGTCTTTATTTTCTTCAGGTAAATAAACATGTAGGTTGCATGATGAACCGGGAGTCAACCAAATCATTTTTTTGGTCAGGTCTGGAAGAATTGTTTGAAGCTGTGTGTACATGGGTGAACCGGGACGCTTGGTCCAGTAATGACCATGTTACCAAGAAAGTTCTAAGGCATCTTATTATGTTAAATCACCATAATTATAGATAATCTGTTACAACCTAAGACCAACTCAGGTTGCAACCTCAGAGTCAGGACTTGAGGATGAGTATGGAGTAAAGGAGGGGAAGCACAATAGATTAAGCATAAGGTCAAGTAGCAGCAAGTAGTTGTAGGAGGTCAATACCTGTAAGACAGTCCAACTCAGCCTGATAAACACAAAACTAATGTATTTGTATGTACCTGTAAGACAGTCCAACAACATAGATAATTTTTTTTATTTAAAAAAAAAACTAATAATTCTGATAAATGAAAGTATTCACCTCAGCCTGATAGACACAGAACTGAGGGAAGTATCTACTCCAGTACATGAAAAACTGTGCTTGGTAAGCATAAGTGGTGGGAGATGCAAGATGACACCAAAGACAATATCTTCAACATAAGGAACTACAGAGTAGTGACTAGAGCTTATACTACTTGTGCTACTAAGAACCAGTAATACAGAAATGGCACAGTGTGTTGGAAAATAAGACATATCATTCCTAGTGTAGATATAGACTAACACAATAGCACTTCTATATGATTTTATGGTTACAACTCCTCTGTTTGCATTTCAACTGCCATCATTTTGCCATAAATGTCTGACTGGATACCTAAAGAATGAAGAATAACTAGTATATTAAATTCCTTGCCTCCATTCTCTCTCAGCTGTCTATGCAATACTACAATGTCTGAGGTAAAACATATTTGCTTATACCCTTTATAGTTTACTCATACTAGACTACAGTTGTTAATTGAATCATAGATGAATAGAATAGCTATCTATGCAATACTGTAATGTCTAAGTTATTAATTGAATAATAGGTTATAAGCACTATAAGGATAACTAGAGCAAAGAGGACTTCAGGAGAATCCTCAGTAAACTGCACTCCATAGCTATATTACAACTTGTAATGATCTCAGCTTAGGTTGAGCAACCCTAACCTTAATTGCACTCTAAGTCAGAGTTGACAAAGAGAACTCGTCAGAGTTCCTATTATTTGGTATATACTACTTATACAAGTCAGATTATTTGTTCTTGTTTACTGATCCAACAATATTATATAATTAAAAGAAAATAAAAGGAAAAGAAAAATAAATATTGACTTAGAGGAATTGAGTGGTTTATGATACTACCTTCCTCTCAAGAATCCTTATATTATAAATGGTCACTTACTAGTTTGTGATTGCTGAAGGTGTTCTTCAAAAGGTTCAAAAATGTGAAGTAGATAAGCAACAAAAGATGTTGTTAAGTCTGAGGTCTAATCCTCAAACTAGGAAGCCTTATTGTCATGAATCACCTTTTCTCTCTAAGTCAATATTTATTTTATTTTATTTTCATTTAATTATGTAATATAGTCAGATCAGTAAATAAGGACAAACAATTGGACATGTATAAGTAGTAGACACAATTCAGTGAGGACTCTAACGAGTTCTCTTTGTCAACTCTGACATAAAGTGGGTTTAAAATTAAGGTTACTCTACCTTGACTTGAAGCCTTATACTTATATACATAAATGAGATAGTCTGTGTACCTGGATAGAGCATCACATGTTCTACTATCTATTGTTTTACATATGGCAGTTCTTTTGTGTCTAAAATAGCAATAACTTAACCATAAAAGGAGCAGTTCTTGTTTGTATTCAAGGGTTGATATGTATCTATGGGTAGTAGATTAGTGTCATGCCAAACCTTGAGGTTCTTGTATCTCCACAGGATCTTGTTGCCCTAGGGTCTATTCATGATTGTCGGAAGCATATTGAAGAGAGCTTCCATGTGTATGTGGAAGCAAACATCTGCGTTTGGCAGTTTCCAAGATATCTACCAATCAGTGTCTGGCACTGATTGACTGATATTTCAATGAGTACTGCTTTCTTTGACATGTTTTGGGCATCATTTGAAAGGTCTTTTTGAAGGCTTTCAGATGCATTCTAGATTGTGGGAATCATGCAAGTATTCATGGAGATATGGCCAAATGAAGTTTGTAATATTACCCTCTCTCTTGGTTTGAGCTCTGTTGAGAAGTTATCTTGTTTTTGGTATACTCTGAAGATACTCCTACAGCTTTTTGCCTGCATTTTGTAAGTTTTCTTCAGGTTCCCATGTGTCATCTCCTTGAGTGTATCCTTTCCATCTAACAAGGTATTCATTTTTTCCATGTTTTTGTCATGAATCTAGAATCTGTTCTACTTCCTATTCTTCCTGGCCCTATATCAAGGTCAGAGGTGGGGTAGTGGATTTCTGTCCATGGATGGTAAATTCAGAGTACTGAGCTAACTTGTTAGTATGAAAGACTGGGTATATGGCTTGGTAGCAAGGTGGCATTCTATATAATAAAACAGCAGGTGAGCTAGTAGATCTATGGCAGCGGAATATTTTATTTCTTTTTCTTTTTCTTTTATTATGTAATAGTATGAAGTGTATGGGACACTACGACTCAAAAGGAGTCTGTGAGATAATTTGAGTAGACAAATACTAGTAAATACCAATTCGTGTATAAGTAGCTAAGCCAATTAGTGAGTGTCATGAATCGCCTTTCCTCTAAGTCAATATTTATTTTTCTTTTCTTTTATTTTTATTTAATTATGTAATAAGATTGGATCAGTAAACAAGGACAAATAATCGGACTTGTATAAGTAGTGTACACAATCCAACAAGAACTCTAACGAGTTCTCTTTGTTAACTCTGACTTAGAGTGGAGTTAAGCCTAAGGTCATTCACCAAAGACTAAAACTCTTACACTAGAACTTGTTTCTCACTACCAGACACCGATTGCCTTGATCCTTGTCAATCTAACTCTCATCACTCTCTTGGTATGTGGTCACCTCAGACTAATCCCAACTTCCTTATAGCCGGGCCACAGTCTTAAGTAGACTGACTGGGAAGTTTAGACCCTAGAGGTGGACGGTTAGGACCAAATTCAGGTACTAGCCCAGACCAGACCTTACAATTGAGTGGGCTTGGTAGTATACTTGTAACCTTTCATTGTATCAACTTTGTACTACTGGTTCATTGTGATCAGTCTACACAGAAGAATAGTAATTGCTCTATAGGAGGCTACTTGTAGTGAACTCAAGCTAGGGTTAACTTAAGCACACACTCTTTATCAGAGTTGACAAAGAGAACTCGTTAGAGTCCTCACTAATTGATTTAGCTACTTATACGCGAATCAGTATTTACTTGTATTTGTCTACTCAAATTATCCCACGGACTCCTTTTGAGTCATAGTGTCCTGTGCACTTCAAAATATTACATAATAAAAGAAAAAGAAAAAGAAATAAAATATTCCACTGCCATAGATGCCCCAGCTCGCCTGTCGTTTCATTACACCACCCCCCTCTCAAGCTTCCTCGTCCTTGAGGATTTTACAACTCACTGTTCCAATCCCCAATGTTCCCCATCTCATCTTCTTCTTGTTGTTTTATCCGTAAGAATGGATTATAGCTTACTTTAGCGAATAGATTCCTCTTCCATCGCTGCCAATTTTCTTCTAACCTCTTCTAATACTCCTGCTTGTATTTCTTCTCCCCCCATCCATACAATAATTTTGCTGTATACTTCCCTGGCAATTCCCTGCTGAACACATTCTTCTCTTCCTTCCTCTCCTGCCGCCGTGTTTCTTCTTCTTCTCTTTCGTATTCCTTCTCAAACTCTTCCACCAAATTGTTTGCATTCTTGAGATTTTCCTTACTCTTCCAAGTGTCTTCTTCTGCCATACATCCTTTCCACCATACTAGGTATTTGTCTCTTCCTCATACTCGTCTCTTATTCATTATCTTTTCTACCTCCCACTCCTCTTCTCCTTTGATTACCACGGGTTGTGGCATTTCTTTCTTTTGTCCTTCCACCTGACTGGTGTATCTTTGTACTCTACTTACATTAACTACCGGGTGAATCTTTACTGTACTAGGTAGTTCTAATTCTATGGCGTTCATTGAAACTATTGACTTGACCTTATAAGGTCCGACAAATCTCTCCGTAAGTTTTTCCATTCTCCTTCCCACCATCTGGTACTTGAGATCCTTCGTGCTGAGCAGCACTAGATCTCCCACTTTATATTCCTCCACTTCTCCCCTATGCCTATCTGCATACTTCTTCATGTCCTTTTGCGCTTTATTGAGCACTGCCTTTGCCTTCTCTTGTATCTCCTGCATCCTTTCCATAAATTTATTTGCCTCCTCAAACTTTCCCTTCTTTCTCAACTCAAATCCCATCCTTGGATCTCGTCCACTATTTGCTTTAAACAATGACACCTTTGTGCTTGTCTATACCTTGTTGTTATAGGTGAATTCTGCTGTTCCTAGCCATTCCGGCCACTGCTCTTGTCGATGGTCGATGAACATTCTCAGGTACTGTTCCAATTCCTGATTCATTCTTTCTGTTTGTCCATCTGTTTGTGGGTGGAACGCTGTCGACAATTTGCTATCGATCCCCAACATCGCATTCAACTCCCTCATTACTCCTACTGCAAACTGCAGCCCTCTATCTGAAATAATGCTTTCTGGCAAGCTGTGTAGCTTCCAGACATTATCTCTGAATAATCTAGCTAATCCCCCTGCTGTTGTCTTTTCTGTAGTAGGTATAAAATGAGCCATTTTTGTCAACCTATCTACAACTACCAGAATCGAGTCATATCCTTGTGCCAATGGCAGCTTCATAATGAAATTGGCCAATATGTGACTCCATGGTTTCTCTGGTATTGAATTTGGCATTAACTTGCCAGTAGGTGCCTGTGTACGATTCTTGTTTCTCTGGCACACGTCACATCCTTCTACATATTGTTTCACCTCCCTACTCACTCCCAGCCACCAGAAGTTTCTGGTTACCAATTCTGTCGTCTTCCACTGTCCTCCATGTCCTCCTACAGGCATGTCATGGTGTAGCCTGATCACCTCTGCTCTCAACTTCTCGTCCTTTGGTACGTATACCTTTCCTTCTTTCAACATTAATCCATCACTTTTTCTCCACTCTTCATCCCTCAGGACTTTGACTCCTGCCTGCTTCATTTCTTCTACTGCCTTCATAACCTCATTGTCCCTTGTCTTACTCTTTTTTATTCTGTCTAGTATATCTACTCCTTCGATCACCACTTCTGTTACTTGTGCCGCTCTGGCTTCCAACCATTCTCTCTTCACTAATGTTTGTTCTTTGTTATCTCTTTCTATTCCCATCTCCCAATCTGGTCTTCTACTCAATCCATCTGCTTTTCCCATCCTTGGTCCAGGTACATGTTTTAAGATAAAGTCAAACCTAGATAAATACAGAGCCCATCTAGCTTGTTGCCTATTTAATTTCTGGTTGCTCATAAAGTATTCCAAGTTCTTATGGTCTGACCAAATCTTAAACTTTCCCTTTGTTCCTTCTAGGAAGTGCCTCCAGGCCTCCAGGCATTGAATTACTGCTAACATTTCTTTGTCATGAATCTCATAATTATGTTCTGTCTCATGTAGAGATTTCGAAATGTACGCCACCGGTCTCCACTTGTTATCATCACATTTGATTGACAGAACTCCTTCTGTTGCGAAATTGGAAGCATCTGCCTCAACCCTGAATTCTTTGTTTAAGTTGGGTGCTACTAGTAATGGTCTCGCCGTGAAGATCCCCTTTAACTGTTCAAATGCCTTCTGCTGTGCTTCTTCCCACTTCCACTTCTCTTCCTTCCTTGTCAGCATGTTCAGGGGCTTTGCTAGTATTGCAAAATTCTTAATAAACTGCCTATAATAGTTGGCGAGCCCCAAGAACTTCCTAATATCTCTGACCGTTTTTGGTACCGGCCAGTTTAACACTCCTTCCACCTTTTCTTCCTCCATCTCGATCTTCCCTTGACCCATTATTACTCCCAGAAAGTTTACTTTACTTGTCTTCCATGAACACTTCTCTAGTTTCATGTATAAGTCATTCTCCTCCAACCGCTTTAACACTTCCGCCACTATTTCATCATGTCCTTCCTTACTGTCTGTCCCCACCAATACATCATTTATGAACACTGCTACCTTCCCTTCATTAATAAGATCTCTCATGATCTCATTCATCATCCCCTGAAACGTTGCTGGTGAGTTCATCATTCCAAAGAACATCACCACCAGTTCAAATGACCCCACATGTGTAGTGAAGGCCACCTTCCATTCATCTCCCTCCTTAATGCATACATCATTGTAGCCCCATCGTAAATCCATCTTAGTAAACAGTTTCTTGTTTCCCATTGAGTCTACTAAGTCGGTAATCAATGGCAACGGGTAGTTATTTTTCACCGTTTGCTTATTGAGTCTACAATAGTCCATGACCATATGCTTTCTACCATCCTTCTTTCTCACAAAGAAAACTGGAGAAATTTGTGGTGACTTCGAAGGCCTTATGTACCCTTTTTGTAAGTGGTCCTGAATGAATTGTTGAACCTCTTCTCTCTCGTTCCTAGAGTATGGGTATACTCATGCTTTGTTGGCCTTGAACTCCTTCTTGAGATCTATAGCATGATCCCATATCTTCCTTGTTGGCATCCTCTCTGATTCCACCTTTCTGAACACCTTCAACCACTTGTGAAACTTTTGAGGAATCATTGCTTCCACCTTTTTGTGGTCCAACTCCATTTCTTTCTCTCTTCTCCAATCTTCCTTTTTATCTGCCACCCATCTAATCCTTTCTATTTCATCTCCCTGTGTCTCTTTCTTCCCTTGCCTCCTTTTCCTTATTTCTGGGCCCATTTCTTTCTTGCCCGTATATTGTCCACAAATAGGTGGACATTTCGTCATCTTGACCTCTCTCTTTTCCCAGTTTATTTCTGGGTTGTGCGCCTGCAACCACAGCATACCCAATATTACTTCTGTCTTTCCTAGATCACACACATCCATCCTTACTCTTTCCACATGTCCTTTAAAGTACAGATTTACCTCTACTTCATGTGTGATCGATCCTCCACTATTTTCTGTGCCATCCACATTTTGCACTATTATTGGCTTTCCAAGTTTTATCAACTTGAAACCTCCTCTCTCTGTACACTTCTTGCTCATAAAGAGCCCTGTGGCTCCGCTGTCCAGCAATGCTTTCACCAATACCCCTTCATGAGTATCAATCTTTTCTACTCCTATTTACATCCACACTTCCCACAGACCCTTCAAGGTCCTTCTGACTTCCCTTTGTCTCTTCTCCGGGTCAGTGATTCCAGCCCCTTCCACTTGGGCCCTAGGCACTGACCGTTTTAAATCTCCACCCCAGTTTCACCATGGCATCTTCTTTCCTGTCCTACAGGGTGGACAGAACACTTCTCCTTTCTCATTTCTTTCTACCTCTCCTCCTACTACTGCATCTTTGCCTCCACATGCGCCACACTTCACTCTTTCTGCTCTACCACCTTTTGCCTCCTTTTCTCTCCAATTCCATGCCTCCTTGCAGCTTCCACACCACATATTACACAACTGCTCTTTGCTCAGGAACCCTTGCCCCTGGTTCTCCTGAGTTTTCGTTCCCTTGTAATCACATCCTCTACACTCCATAAATGTCACAACCTCTCTGGGTGTTGTCCATCCCTCCATACACATTGCTGCTCCCCTTGGAGGCAGCCCCTTCACTCCACTGTGCTCTTTCACTTTCTTCCATACTTCCTGCGGCGATGCTGCCTCCTCCTTCCTCCTCTTCTTCATGTTCGGACATTCCCACTTCTTGTGTCCCTTTTCACCACATACAAAGTATTTCATCTCCTCTCTCATCACCTCTTGTCTCCTCACCTCCCTTACTCCACACTGCATTACCCTGCTCATCAGGTTCTTGAATCTGTTTGTTGACTTCTTCTTCTCCTCTACTCTTCCTTCCTTGTTCCTGCAGTTTTTGGCCAGGTGGCCAAACCGCTTGCATTCCCAACACTTCCTGCCCTCTCTTTCTTCTAATTCTGATCTCATTTTGGCGAGTGCTCGCTGGGTGTTGAGCATCCTGCTCAGGATGTCATTGTACACTTCTAAGGACATTGTGTGTTGTACTTAGAAGGGCAAATTGTTGTTATGAAAAGGAGATAAAAGTATATTTGTGTTTTGCCGGTTGACTGACCCCTTTTCTTCGGCTTCAACTACTGACTACTTATGTCTGCTGGGGCATAAATCTTCACCCAGCTAGGTGCCTACTGTCTTACTGACTACTGCCCTAATACTAGGGTTACACTATCACTTCTCAGGGAAGATCCCTATTCTAATCGTCTTCTTAAGGGCATGACAATGTTCCTCTGCATGTACTAGTCACAATGAACTAGCAGCACAAGGCTGATATAGTGAAAAGTTTACAAGTAATCTACTAAGCACCACCTGTCGTCAGGTCTGGTCTATGTGTGCACTCAGGTATAGTGCCCATAGTCCACCTCCAGGGTCTAAACTTCCTGGTCAGTCCACTTAAGCCTGTGGCCTGGCTATAGGGAGGTTGGGAGTGATCTGAGTCGATCACCCACCAAGAGAATAAGATGAACAAGGATCGAGGCGATCGGTGTTCTAGAAGTGAAAACAAGTTCTAGTGTAGTGAACTCAAGCTAGGGTTAACTTAAGCGCACACTCTTTATCAGAGTTGACAAAGAGAACTCATTAGAGTCCTTTGTAATGAAATGGCAGGCGAGTTGGGGCATCTATGGCAGTGGATTATTTCATTTCTTTTTCATTTTCTTTTATTATGTAATAGTTTGAAGTGCATGGGACACTATGACTCAAAAGGAGTCTGTGGGATAATTCAAGTAGATAAATACTAGTAAATACTGATTTGCATATAAGTAGCTAAAACCAATTAGTAAGGACTCTAACGAGTTCTCTTTGTCAACTCTGACTTAGAGTGTGATCTGAGGTTATCTCAACTAAGGATTACTACAAGTGCACACCTTTGAGATCTGACCAGTGAGAGTGCTCTTGAGCAGAAACTAAAAACATTTCTTTTATTCTAGTGTCTAATGACAAACTTTTACTATCTCGTGAGCCCCTCCCTTCTATATTTGATTATCTCCCCAGTGTCTACTCAATTGCATACAATTGTGGAATGACTCGGAGATTTTGGCTCTCTGACTCAGTAGTACCCACTTTTGTAAGGACAGTAAAGCACATTGATATTTCTATTTACTTACCCATTACAAACAAATCCCCCCTTTACCAATCCCCATCAGTGTGGACCCATATTAGTGCAGACTTCATTACAAAGTTACCCCTAGCACAAGGATATGACTCAATCTTAGTAATAGTAGACAGATTTACAAAAATGGCGCATTTCATACCTACTACAGAGAAAATGAGTGCAGAGGGATTAGCATGTATCACAAATGGTTACTTACTAGTTGTGATTTGCAAGAGTGGTCTTCAAAAGGCTCAAAAATGCGAAGTAGTTTAGCAACAAAAGATGTTGTTAAGTCTGAGGTCTAATCCTCAGACTATGAAGCCTTATATACAGGAAATGATGG
>Ga0153967_100220_pt1 | contig 32205 bp, 30 predicted proteins | sample TSFL051MetaG_FD_104688 | JGI IMG/M metagenome (GOLD analysis project Ga0153967, IMG submission 104688) | Attine ant fungus gardens microbial communities from Florida, USA - TSFL051 MetaG | ecosystem: Host-associated > Fungi > Mycelium > Unclassified | place: USA: Florida, Paynes | collected...
CTCTGCATGTACTAGTCACAATGAACTAGCAGCACAAGGCTGATAAAGTGAAAAGTTTTACAAGTAATCTACTAAGCACCACCTGTTGTCAGGTCTGGTCTATGTGTGCACTCAGGTATAGTGGACTCAAGCTAGAGTTAACTTAAGCACACACTCTTTATCAGAGTTGACAAAGAGAACTCGTTAGAGTCCTCACTAATTGGTCTAGCTACTTATATGTGAATCGGTATTTACTAGTATTTGTCTACTTGAATTATCCCGCAGACTTCTTTTGAGTCATAGTGTCCTGTGCACTTCAAACTATTACATAATAAAAAGAAATGAAAAAGAAATAAAATAATCCGCCACCGCAGATGCTCCAGCTCGCCTACCATTTTATTACACTCACAGTACATCTGCTAGGGCACACAGATCTTCTCCCAGCCAGGTGCCTACTGCCTTACTGACTAATGCCCTAATGATACTGTGGCTATCACTCCATGGAGGAGATCCCTACACTAATCATCTTCTTAAGGATGCAGCAATATTCCTTTGCATAGACTGATCACAATGGACCAGTAGCACAAAGTATATAATAAAAAGAAAGTATAAGTAGACTATGGAGCACCACTCAGTTGTAAGGTCTGGTCTGGGCTAGTACCTGAGTTTGGTCCTAACCATTCACCTCTGGGGTCTAAACTTCCCAGTCAGTCCACTTAAGCCTGTGGCCTGGCTATAAGGAAGTTGGGAGTGATTGGAGTTGATCACACACCGAGGGAGCAATAAGAAATGTAGTTTGACAAGGATCGAGGCAATCAGTGTCTGGTAGTAGAAACAAGTTTTAGTGTAACAATTGAAGTCTCAGTTGGGTAACCTCAACCTCACTCATACTCTAAGTCAGAGTTTGACAAAGAGAACTTGTTAGAGTTCCTGCTAATTAGCTTGGCTACTTATACACAAATATGTGTTTACAAGTATTTGTCTAACTATTTTATTCTGTGCATCTCTCTTGAGTTATGATGTCCTGTGCATATTTAATATTACATAATTATTAGAAAAAGAAAAAGAAATAAAATAACCTACTGTCACGGATTGTCTAGCTCACCTGCCATTTTATAACACTACATGTATAGTAAAGGCCATCTTCCACTCATCTCCTTTCTTAATTCACATGTTATTGTAGCCCCACTAGAGATCCATCTTAGTAAATAATACTCTTTTGTTGCCCATAGAGTCTACTAAATCTGTAATTAATGGCAGAGGGTAGTTGTTCTTAACTGTCTACTTGTTGAGTCTCCTATAGTCCATAACCATGTGCTTTCCCCTATCCTTCTTGCCTACAAAGAACACTGGCAAGGTTTGAGGCAATTTAGAAGGTCTAATATATCCCTTCTTTAAATGCTCATCGACAAATTTCTGTACCTCCTCCTTTTCATTTCTGGAGAGAGAGTATACTCTCACTTTGCTTGCTTTGAAATCATTGTTGAGATCTATCACATGATCCCATACCTTCCTAACTAGCATTTTTTCTGACTCCACCTTCCCAAATACTTTCAGCCACTTATAGAATCTTTTAGGCACTATTTCTTCCACCTTCCTATGATCTGCCTCTATCTCTTTCTCTCTTCCCCAGTCCTTCTTTTTGTCCACTGCCCATCTAACAATTTTCTTCTCGTCTTCTCTTATCTCCTTCTTCTCCTTTATTCTTACTGTCTTTCCACACAGTGGTGGACACCTCGTCATTCTCACTTCTTCTTTCTCCCAATCTATATCTGGGTTATGAGCTGCCAACCATAGCATGCCCAAAATTACATCTGTCTTTCCTAACTCGCATACATCTATTCTGACTCTCTTAACATGTCCTTTGTAAAATATATTTACTTCTACTTCATATGTAATTGCACCTCCGCTATTACCAGTGCCGTCCACATTTCTTACTTGCAAAGGTTGATTTAACTTGATCAGCCTATATCCTCCCTTCTGAGCCAAACTTTTGCTCATAAACATCCCCATTGCTCCACTGTCAAGCAACACTTTTACTGTTCTCCCCTCATATGTGTCTATCTTCTCAATGCCCACAGTCATCCACACTTCTCTTAGAGGCTTAAATGTTCACCTCACTTCTCTTGCTTCCCCTTTTTGCTTTGCTTTCTGATTGACAGTTTCTGCTATCCTCCTTGGATCAGTGATTCCAGCCCTCCCCTTCTAGGCCCTAGGCACTGGCTGTTCCAACTTTCCACCCTAATTCCACCACAGTGTTTTCTTTCCTGTCCTACAAGGTGGACAGAAAATCTTCCCTTTCTCGTTTTGCTCCATCTCCCAAATGACTGCATCTTTTCCTCCACATGTGCTGTACTTTACCCTTTCTGCTCTTCTGCTTTCTGCTTCTCTGTTCCTCCAGTTCTACACCTCTTTGTAGCTTTCACACCACATATTACTCAACTGCACTTTCCCCAGGAAACCCTGTCCCCTGTTTTCTTCCATCTCTATTCCCTTATAATCACATCCTCTACACTCCACGAAAGTCACTACTTCTCTGGATGTTGTCCACCCCTCCATACACATCGCTGCTCCTCTTGGAGGTAGCTCCCTCACTCCACTGTGCTCCTTCACCTTTTCATGGTAGTGCCACTTCTTCCCTCTTTTTTTCCTTCCTCTTTTCTCTTTTGACACTCCCATTTCTTATGTCCCTCTTCCTCACATCCAAAGTATCTTACTGTCTCTCTCACTACTTCTTGTCTCCTCACTTCCCTCACTCCACACTGTATTACTCAACTTCTCAACACTTCAAACTTATTTCCTTCTGTCCTCTCTTTTTTCTTCTGCTCTTCTCCACTTCTCCACTTCCAGGCGAGGTGCCCAAACCTCCCACAATGCCTGCACAACCTCCTCTCTCTCCTTTCTAGTTCTGCCCTTAATTTGGCAAGAGCATGCCTTTCGTTGAGCATATCGCTCATGAGTTGATTGTATTGATTCAGAGACATTGTGTTATGTTCTGGATAGGTTTAAATGTGTGTAAAAAAAAAAAGAATGTATTTGTTTGAGGGTGTGTTTTCTTCTTCTAAGGGCTTACAGTACATCTGCTGGGGTGCACAAGTCTTCTCCCAGCCAGGTGCCTACTGCCTTACTGACTACTGCCCTAATGATACTGTGGCTATCACTCTACAGAGGAGATCCCTATACTAATTGCCTTCTTAAAGATGCGGTGATATTCCTCTGCATAGACTGATCACAATGGACCAGTAGCATAAAGTATATATATTGAAAAAGATGTACAATGTTATGATTCACTCTGACACTTATCTTTTTCTTTATTAAAATAATTAATTAACAACAATATGACTTATGAACACAACACGGGAACATCATGATCATAAAAGGGACAAGCATGGAAAGATTGAGTGATGATCTGAGGTCGATCACATGCTGATCAGGCAGCCACCATGTATGGGAAAACATGTGGGCAGAAGCTGTCTGACATGGGGAATTACTCAGGACTTGACAGATGGTAGTTAATAGATACCTTAATCTTTCTTAGAATAGACTAGTCATAGCCACATGTAGTATTATAAATAGCTAGTCAATTCATAGAGGGAACTCTGTTGAGTTCTCCTTATTTTAACCTCATACCCTTTAAGGGGGATTCAGGATTGCCCCACAGGTCCTGACATATAAGTATACTAAGAAGCACTGCTCAATTGTGAGGTCAGGTCTTAGACATAATACCTGAGCTTGGTACTGTGCTGCCACTGTTAGTCCCTAACTGACTAACAAGTTCCCTTAAGCTTGGGGCCTAGCTATGTCATAGTAGTCATCGATCGTAATGATCAATGTACTGAGGACGATAAGAGTAAGTATGACAAGGATCAAGGCAATCAGTGTCTGGTAGTGGAAACGAGTTCTAGTGTAAAGACTCAAGTTGCAGTTGTATTAACCTTAACCCAAATCTCACTCTTTATCAGAGTAAACAAAGAGAATTCATTAGAGTTCTTATTAGATTTTGTATGCTACTTATACACATTCAATTGTTTGTCTGTATTTACTGATCCAATGTCATTACATAATTAAAATAAAAGAAATATAAATATTGACTTAGGGAAATTTGACAGTTCATGACAAGGCAAGCTAGAGAACCTACAGCAGCAGAATATTTTATTTCTTTTTCATTTTCATTTATTATGTAATAGTTTGAAGTGTGTGAGATACTATGACTCAAAAGGGGTCTGTGAGATAATTTGAGTAGACAAATACTAGTAAACATATATTTGTGTATAAGTAGCTAGGCCAATTAGTAAGGACTCTAACAAGTTCTCTTTGTCAACTCTGACTTAGAGTGTGGTCTTAAGCTAACTTGGTTAATGATCACTACAGCATTATGAGGGAGCTTAATCACATATTAGGGATCAAGACAAAGTTGTCTATGGCATTCTATCCACAAATGAACAGCCAAACAGGAGTTGGAACAGTACCTCTGTATGTTTATCAATCATCAACAAGAGCAATGGCCAGAATGGTTGGGAACAGCTGAGTTTGCCTATAACAATAAAGTACACACTGGAACTAAAGTGTCACCCTTGAAGGCAAACCAAGAACAAGATCTGAGAATAGGATTTGAGATGAGGAAGAGAGGAAAGTATGAGGGAACAGAGAAATTTGTGGAAAGAATGAAGAGTGTGCAAGAAGAAGCCAAAGCAGTATTATAGAAAGCACAAGAGGATATGAAGTGGTATGCAGACAGAGAGAGAAAAGAGGTGGAAGAGTATAAAGTGGGTGACTTAGTGCTACTTAGCACTAAAGACTTGAAGTACCAAATGGCTGGAAGATGTATGGAGAAATTTATGGAACACTTTGTAGGACCTTATTGTAGTGAACATTAGTTGTAATAACTTAAGCCCACACTCTAAGTCAAAGTTGACAAAGAGAACTCATTAGAGTCCTCGCTAGATTGTGTACACTACTTATACATATTTGACTGTTTGTCCTTATTTACTGATCTGAAGGTATTACATAATTAAAAGAAAAAGAAAATAAATATTGACTTAGAGGAAATTGGGTGATTCATGACAAACCTGTTCTTGAAAAGGATAGAAGAAGAGAAAGAGGAATACAAGGGAGGAATAATAGAAGAGTAGAATGAAGAAAAGAACAAGAAAGATTAACAGAGGATAGAAGAAGATAGAAAGTATTTGGAAGAGTTGGAGAATGAAAATCTGGATATGGTTGACCTAAGGGACCCATATGATGAACTATGAGAAGTCCTTGGGACAAGGACCCTTGAGAGGGGAGTAGTATTATAAATTGTGATACAAGAACTGTCTTTTTTTCTATTTTTTTCTATTTTTAGAACAGACTTACATAATCAGGGAAGTCACATGACCACTGTGGGAAAGTAGTGCACAGACCAGATAGAATAGGTATAAGTAGTGTATTCAAATTTAGTAGGGACTCTAACAAGTTCTCTTTGTCTACTCTGACTTAGAGTTGGGAGCCACCTATCTGAGTTACTTGGGTGACTATTCCTTACAATAAGTAGTATACTCAAATCCAGCAGAAACTTTAACAAGTTTTCTTTGTCAACTCTGATTTAGAGTGTGATTGAGGTTAGGGTTACTCAACCTGGACAGCAATCATTACATGTCTTTATTATTGATCTCATTTTTCTCTGCTTCCACTCTCCTAAGTCCTTCTTTAAACTTTTCTTTAGTCTTTTCTCTATCTCCTATTTATGTTTCTTAGGTCTTTCTTCTTTTTATCTCTTTCTGATGACTCTCAGTGTATCTTTGTTTTATTTTTCTATATTTGGACTACTGAACAGGACTAATGTGTGGCTTTTGATGATATTCCTATTATAAACTAAGAGTCAGCTACTGGGTGATATCATTATCAAGGAAAATTATCATAAATAGTTACTTATTAGATTTGTGATTGATGAGTAATAATTCTCAAGCAGGGTAGTTTAAGCAACAAAAGATATTATTAAGTCTGAGTGTTAGGACCCACAGAACAATCCTAGATCCCCCTCAGAGGGTATAAGGTTAAGACAAGGAAAACTCGACAGAGTTCCCTTTATGAATTGCCTAGCTATTTATATAATTACAAGTGGCTATGCTAAGGCTATTCTAAGAGAGAACAAGGTATCTATAAACTACCATCTGTCAAGTCCTGAGTATCTTCCTATGTCAGACAGCTTCTGCCCACATATTTTCCCACATATGGTGGCTGCCTGATAGGCATGTGATTGACATGTCCCTTTTCTATGCTTATCCCTTTTATAGATCATGATGTTCCTACATCATGTTTGTTAAGTCATATTGTTGTTAATTAATTAAATTAATAAAGAAAAAGATAAGTGTCAGAGCAAATCATAACACTAAGATCTAATTCTCAGACTAGAGAGCCTTATATACATGAATGAGATGGTCTATATAGCTGGACAGAGTATCATATGTCTACTGACTATTGTTCTACATATAGTAGCCCTTTTGTGTCTGAAATAGAGATAACCTAACCATAAAAGGGCAGTTCTTTGTTTGTGTTTAAGGATTGATGTGTATCTATGGGTAATAGATCAGTATTATAACAACCTTAAGATCCTTGTATCTCCACAGGATCTTATCACCCTAAGGTCTATTTATGGTTGTCAGAAGTGTATTGAAGAGAGCTTCCATGTGCACATGGAAGTAAATGTCCATATTTGGCAGTTTCTGAGATATTTGCCAATCAGTATCCGGCACTGATTAACTGATATCTCAATGAGTATTGATCACTTTGACACATTTTGACATCATTTGGAAGGTCTACTTAAGGGCTTTCAGACGCATCTTAGACCATGGGAATCATGCAAGTATTTGTGGAGATATGGTCAAATGAAGTTTGTGACAACCTTCTGTATTTTCTTCCAAACATTTAATTAACTCAGTCATTTCTATCTGGTCTTAGTTTGGTCCAGTACCTCTTAGTCTCAAAGACGTACCTGTGTATTCTAGCTGTCACTCAGCACTAAAGATTTAAAGTACCAGATGATTGGTAGACAAATAGAGAAATTCACTAAGAGATTTATGGAATTGTCACAACCTTTATTTAGCCATAACTTCATGAATATTCACACAATTTTGATGATCTAAAATGTGTCTGAAAGCCCTCAAGAAGGTCTTCCAAACAATGTCTAAAATGTGCCAAAGCAATCAGTACTAATTGAGATATCAAGTGATCAGTGCTGGATACTGATTGGCTAATATCTTGGGAACTGTTGAACACAGATATTTACTTCCACATGCACATGGAAGCTCTCTTCAATATGCTTCTGATGACAATAAATAGACCCAAAGATGATAAGATTCTATAGAAATACAAGGACCTCAATATTTGACATGACACTGATATAAATACTCATCAATCCTTGAACACAAACAAAGAACTGCTCTTTTATGGTTAAGTTATCATTATTTCAGACACAAAAGGACTGCCATATGTAGAACAATAGGCAGTAGACATGTGATGCTCTGTTCAGGTGCACAGACCATCCCATTCATGTATATAAGGCTCTCTAGTCTGAGAATTAGACCTCAGACTTAACAATATCTTTTGTTGCTTAAACTACTCTGCTTTCTTGAGCTCTTTGAAGATACAACTTTATCCATCACAACTAATAAGTAACCATTTGTAATAGAAATCTTATAAAGTAAAGGCAATTGTGTCCAGCAATGCAGTAGAATTAGAACTACCTAGTGCAATAAAGATTTATCTGGTAGTTAATGTTAGTCATATATAAAAGTACAAGTCACAGGTAGAAAAACAGAAAAAGAAAGTACCACTACCAGTAACAATTGAAGGAGAGGAAGAATAGGAGGTAGAAAAGATTATAAATAAAAGAAAGATATGAGAAAGGAACAAGTATTTAGTAAGGTAGAAAGAATACACAGCAAAGGAAAATACTTGGAAAAGTAGAGACAATCTGAAGAATGCAATAGAATTAGTAAAGGAATTCAAAAGGGAATACAGACAAAAGGAAGAAAAAAAAAATAGCAAGAGAACAAAGAAGAAAGAAAGGTATTTAGTTAAGAGTTACTAGGAATATATACAGCAAAACTATTGTACAGTTGAGGAAACGAAAAGTACAATAGGGAATATTAGAGGAGAATGGAGGATAATTGGAGATAATGAAAGAAGAATCCATTTCCAAAATACAACAAAAATCCATTCCTAAAAAGAGTTAAAGAAAAAGAGAATGAATATAGAAAGGAATGATAGAAAAGTAGAATAAAGAAGAAAACAAGGAAGACCAAAGGAAGATTGAAGAAGATAGAAAATACTTGGAGGAGTTAGGAGATAAAGAGTACCATATGGGTAACCTAAAGGATTTATATAATAAGCTATAAAGAAAAGTCCTTAGAACAAGGACCTTTGAGAGAAAGGTAGTATTATAAATCACCACTTTCCCTAAGTCTATAGTTATTTTTCTTTTGATTTTAATTTTGGGTTTGTAAAACAAGTACAAACAAATAAATATATATAAGTAGTATAGAACAAACTAGCAAGGACTCTAATAAGTTCTCTTTGTTAAACTCTGACTTAGAGTAGGATTGACTCTTGAGTGACTCAACTTAAGTTCCCAATCTTTATAGAATAAGGTTAAGGTTGTCTCAACTAATACTAAGTCCTTACACAACTTAGTCTTCTTATCCTGTTTTTCAGTCATCTTCATAAATCCCTTCTTCATCACTCTTATAAATGAACATAGAGGATACCCAACCAATAAGTTATAGTTAAGCCCAAAATAAATCAGAGTGCATGTCATGAACCAGCCTGGCTTGAAGATTGTATGATTAGAGAGATAGGAAGAATAGGAACTTTTCTCTGGTGGATTAGACAAAGGGTTCTAAAAATAGAATGAGAGATAAGATCAGATCAGATAAAGGTCATGTGATCTGTCATGTGACAGATCACATGATGGAATCTTCTAGAAGGATTGTAGTAAATTACTAAGTGTACATATAGACAAATAACATTTGTGTATAAGTAGGTAGAGCAATCCATAGAGGAACTCCATCAAGTTCTCTTTGTTCTCTCAACATTGAGTGTAATAAGTCAGTTGTCTCAACTAGCTCATTATTACAGTGCAGGCTTGACAAACATATCTTAGTAAGCAAGCTAAGTTATGTAGTTAAACACAGTCATAGTGCTTTCCAAATGATTTTATTAGTTTTTTTTAGCTTCACTTGACTCTATCATTCTATGAGCATAGTAAACATTCTAGTATTCTAGACATAAAAGCAAAGTAGCTACTACTAGAGAATAAACCCTATTATATACACCTTTCTATTTCTTCTCTTACTCTCATTATATTTTATTTCATACTATAGAGTAAGAGCTCTCTTCTGGGCCTAACCCTGGCATGGGGGCATGGTTGCTTAACACTGGAGGTGAGTTATAGAGTGTAATTTACTAAGGAGTCATCTCCACTCCAGTTGTCTTTACAACTTTTCCGGATATTTTCTAGTCTTTTATGGATAGTTGGATCAAAGTTACATACCATATCCAGAAATTCTCATGATGGCATTTACTGTGGGATGGAGATGAATATAATTTATTTTGCTGATGAGTCTCTACTCTATAATAAACTACAGAAGGTTATACAATGAAGCTATTATAATGCAGGTCAAAGTCTGAATTATTTTGTGGCATTATCATTAAGCATCACACACCTGAATACTAGTATGATATATAATAGCAAGTATTGCACAGCTTGCAAGTAATAGCTCTTCCTAAGGATGATTCAAGAGAGGTGAATCCATGCTTTGTCTCGATGTTGCATTGCAGTGCAATGTTTTGCGCGTGTGACGATGTGATGTCACAAATTTGCGATTCCAGTGTCAGAATGTTTCCGATCCGGAGTTGTCCTATCGGTACCTGCATTGCCGTTCTCTCAAGAATAACTTGGAATGGAGAATAAATAGATCCTATGACTCTTATGACTCGCGCTGACGCTACTTCGCAGCTATTTTGAGCAAGTGATTGACATTCATTGTTCACCAGGTACGACTTCTGCAATATACCGGATGATAACACGGGTCATCCCCAAACATTCCCGCTGTGATCGTATTGTGGTTATGTTGAGTTAAGGTAGAGAAGAAAAGGGGGGGCGAGAACTCGTTGCTAACACGCAACAAGTCTCATCTTGACTGTCTCTATTTATCTCTATCTAAAGACAAGAAAGTGAAACACTATCATCAGGAGATGAAACCTAACTTATTTTGAGTGTAGTGCTATTCTAACGGATTTCACTTTTCCATAAAGGGGTCGTTATCTGATGTTTGGGGAAATCCCTTATCTGGTCTGGTATAAAGATCAACTGATCAAGTAGGTTTTTCGCACCTGATCTTTCCCTTCTTGCGAACTAATATGAGCTACCGAGGTAGGCGTTTCCTCATCCCGAATATTTTAGAATGTTTTTCAGTACCTTCAAGATGACAACTACAACCGTGGCAACCACGGCAGCCATGGTGATTCGCATGGCTCTGGGAGGGACGACTCTTTCGGCAGAGACATGAGAGGTAGCGATTCCAAGGACTCGTATGGAAGCAGGAATAACGATTCCTATGGGTCTTCGAACACCGACTCGTATGGGTCATCCAATGATAACACTTATGGGGGCAACAATGACCACGCTCACCGGGACCAAAGCGAGTTCGATGGATCATCTAATGATTCGTATGGTAGACGTAACAATGACGACGACAAATCCTACGGTACCAGCAAACGTGGAAACGATAATGACTACGGTTCCTCCAACAGGCGTGACAATGACAATTATGGTTCTTCCAATGATTCATATGGTTCTTCCAATCGCCGTGATGCTGACTCGTATGGGTCATCCAATTACGGTTCCTCTAACACCGACTCATATGGAATGTCCAACAAGGGCTATGGCTCCAATGACAACAGTAACAGCAATAATTATGGCTCAGCCAACAACGACTCCTACGGCTCATCTGGTTCCAACTTCATGACCAGTGCTGTGCAAGACATTGCTGGCAAAGTTGGTCTCAACGTGGTATGTCTCTCTCTGTTCACGTCACTTTCGCTTATCGAGGTTGTTCAGAGCGAAGAAACGGCTGGAAAGATTGGTACAGGATTGAAAGAAGGAGTCGAACATTTCGGCCGTGGCGGCGGTCAAAGTGGTGGTGGCAGCGGTGGCTTCTGTAAGTTGTCTTCTACACTCATCTGCGTACTGATGAATGCCAACTCTTGGGAAGTCTAATTCAGGTCTGGCATCTTTTGTGAGAGATAAATGGACACATGTGATTGAAGAGAATTTCCTGTACCTTGTGTAAATGTAAAGGAAAGAGCAATGAGGTTTAAACTGTGTGAGTGATATCTGGACAAGTGCCTAGTATACTGTATATCAAGGTGCCAACAGCTTCTTGATAAGAGCAGGACCCTGTTGTGAAATTGGAATAGAATTTATTCCTTTGCAAACCAGTGAGTATATACAGCAAACATTAGCCTTATATACTGTCATATACATGATTTTTGTTCTTATTTTCTTTTTATTTATTTTAATTAATTAATTATCCTCCTTTTCAAGCAGAACTCCTAGTTTCTAGATCTCTTGTAGAATTACATTATAGTTTGTACTTTGTGTACATCTTCTTTCTTAGACTTGATATATATACTAGGTAGTTACATTGCAGTTCTTCAGTTTTAACATTACCTATGTCTACTCTTTCTCTTTATATATCTCCTTTCCAACTCATATACCAATGACTCTATAAGGGTGACCAGGAGAATCCTCAGTATTATTTTGCTCTGTACTTAAGTTACAACTCATCTCTAAGAGAATAGGATAAGGCTCCTAGAGAGATATTCTACATTATATGCTATTACAGTCTGTATGTTAGATCAGTGCAGAGTAACTCCAAGTATGTTAGTGTATTATGGAGTGCTAGGGTACTTTACTAGGGGTAGCATTGCTAGGGTCCTCTTACAGTATGTTATAGGGAACTGTAATAACTAGACTCTTTAGAGAGGAGTAAGGAGATATTAAGTGCTGATATAGACTCAAGGCTAAAACACATATATACCTTGTAGTCTAGAGTCTTAACAAATATGGTAGAAAAGGTGTATAATAGAAAAAAATACCTAGAAAAGCAAGGAGAATTTGAAGAATACAATAGAGTTAGTAAATACATTTGAGAAGGAATATAATAGAAATAAAAAGATAAAAAATAACAGAAGAACAGAAAATATTCAGTAGAGAACTGCTAGATAAGTATATAGCAAAAATGTTATACAGATAAAATAATAAGAGATATAAAAAGGAGTATTGGAGAAAGATAGAAGAAAACTGGAAACAGTGAAAAAAAACCTGTTTTCTAGATATAATAAAAACCTATTCTTCAAGAAAATATTAGAAAAGCAGAATAAACATAAGAAAAAAAAAGAATAAAGAATAGAATAAAGAAAATAGAGTATTAAAGAAGAATTGAGAAAAACAAGAAGTATTTAGAAAAGCTAAGAGATAAAAAATAAATGGGCAACCTAAAAAACCTCTATAACAAATTTTAAAGAAGTCCTTAGGACAAGGACCCTTGAAAAGAAGGTAAGGTTATAAATTATTATTTTCCCTAAGATAGTATTTTTATTGGATATACAAGAACTAATTACCACATTTTTAAAACATTCCTTTTACTACTACCATCCCCTGGGGTGAAATAATCCTAGGGGTCATACTCTACCTAACACCTCTCACTAATATTGTCATAAAGTCACCCATCCATCTTTATTTCTCATTGCCCTTGAGGGTGGCACATTTATGCATTCATTTATGCACTGGGAACATGACGACAGTATGTTTCCTTTGTACCCACTTTTTACTAAGGCTGGAAGAGGGCACTATCTAGAGGTTGAACTAATGGCCAGAGGGAATCCACCCTTGAAAAGAATCCTACAAACACTCTATCACTGAACAATATCTGTTATAAAACGATAGGTGAGCTAGGAGATCTGCAGTGGTGGATTATTTTATTTCTTTTTCTTTTTCATTGATTATGTAATAGTATAAAGTGTGCAGGACATTATCACTCAAAAGGAGTCCATGAGATAATTCAAGTAGACAAATATGAGTAAACACAGATTTGTATATAAATAGCTAGGCCAATTAGCAAGGACTCTAATAAGTTCTTTTTGTCAACTCAGACACAAGAGTATGTGCCTAAGTCAGCTCAAACCTTGGTACACTACACTAGAACTCATTTCTCTTCTAGAGGATCGATTGCCTTGATCTCTGCTTAACTCACTCTCATACATATAACCCTTGACCGGTGATCAACTCCAATCACTGGTCACCTCCTCATAGCTGGGCCACAGGCTTAAGTGGACTGACCAGAAAGTTTAGACTCCGGAGGTGGACAATTGGGACCATACCTGGGCCCCAGTGTAGACCAGACCTTATAACCAGGTGGGCTTGTTAATTACTTGTACTCCTTTCACTTTATCAGCTTTGTGCTGCTAGTCCATTGTGATTAGTACACACAGAAGAACATTGTTGCACCCTTAAGGAGATGATTAGCATAGAGATCTTTCCCGTAAAGTGATAGTGTAACCCTAGTATTAGGGCAGTAGCTAGTAGGGCAGTAGGAACCTGGCTGGGTAAAGACTTGCGCCCCAGTAGACGTAAATAGTCAGTAAATAGTCAGCCAAAGAACATTGATCAGTAAACCTGCAAATACATATATTCATCACATACAACAAACCTAGCCCCTCTAAGTATGCTACACAATGTTCTTAGAGGTGTACAACAACATCCTGAGCAAAATGCTCAACACCTAGTGAGCACTCGCCAAAATGAGATCTGAACTAGAAAGAAGAGAAGAGAGAAAGTGCTGGGGATGTAAGCAGTTTGGCCACCTGGCCAAAAACTGCAAGAACAAGGGTAGAAGGATGGAAGAAAAACAGAAGAAGTTGATAAATAGATTTGAGGCCCTGACAAGCAGGGTAATGCAGTGTGGGATGAAAGAAATAAGAAGGCAAGAAATGGCAGAAGAGAAGATAAAGTGTTTCAGGTGTGGCGAGCAGGGCCACAAGAAATAGGAATGCCCAAAGAAGAACGAGAGGAAGAAAGAAGAGGTAGTGCCACCACTAAGAGTGTAGAAGAAGATGCGAGAACACTGTGGCACAAAAGGTTTGCCTTCAAGGGGAGCAAGGATAACCATAGAAGGGTAGACTACCAGGTGGGAGGTGGTGACACTCATAGAATACAGAGGGTGTAACTACAAGGGAACAAAAACCCAGGAGAACAAAGGGCAGGGTTTTCTGGAGAAGGCACAACTGTGCAATATATGGTGCTGAAGTTGCAAGGAAGCATAGGATTGGAGAAACAGAGAGGTTGCATGCAAAAGAGCAGAGAAAGTAAAGTGTGACGCATGTAGAGGAAAGGACGCGGTGAAGTAGAAGGTAGAGAAGAACGAGAAAGAGAAAGTTTTCTATCCGCCTTGCAGGACAGGAAAGAAAATACTGTGGTGGAATTGGGGTAGGAAGCTAGAACAATCAGTGCTTAGGGCACAGAGGAAGGGGGCTGGAATCATTGATCCAGAGAAAAGACAGAGGGAGGTCAGAAGGACCTTGAAGGGTCTGCAGGATGTGTGGATGCAGATAGGAGTAGAGAAGATTGACACTCATGAAGGGGCGTCAGTGAAAGTATTGCTGGACAATGGAGCCACAGGGCTCTTCATGAGCAAGAAATGCACAGAGAGAGGAGGCTTCAAGTTGATAAAACTTGGAAGATCAATAATAGTACAAAATGTGGATGACTGTTATGATTCGCTCTGACACTTATCTTTTTCTTTATTAAATAAATTAATTAACGACTATATAATGACACGAACATAATGACTACAATGCGGGAACGTCAGGATCTAATAAAAGGACAAGCATGGGAAGGATTGAGTGATGATCTGAGCTTGATCACATGCCTATCAGGTAGCCGCCATGTGTGGGATAACATGTGGGCAGAAGCTGTCTGACATGGGGAATTACTCAGGACTTGACAGATAGTAGCTAATAGATACCTTGTTCTCTCTTAGAATAGCCTTAGCATAGCCACTTGTAATTATATAAATAGCTAGGCAATTCATAGAGGGAACTCTGTTGAGTTCTCCTCGTCTTAACCTCATACCCTCTGAGGGGGATCTGGGATTGTCCCGCAGGTCCTGACAATGACACAGGAAATAGTAGAGGATCAATTACACATGAAGTAGAAGTAAATCTATACTTTAAAGGACATGTGGAAAGAGTAAGGATGGATGTGTGTGATCTAGGAAAACGGAAGTGATATTGGGTATGCCTTGGTTGCAGACACACAACCTAGAAATAGATTGGGAGAAAGAGGAAGTTAAAATGACGAGGTGTTCACCAATATGTGGACAATATACGGGCAAAAGGGAAATGGGTCTGGAAATTAAGAGGAGAAGGAAAGGAAAGAAAAAAATCCAAGGGGATGAGATAGAAAGGATTAGGTAGGCTGTGGATGAGAAAGAAGACTAGGAAAGAGAGAAAGAGATGGAATTGGACCATCAAAAGGTGGAAGCAATGATGCCACAAAAATTCCACAAGTGGCTGAAGGTATTTGGAAAAGTGGAGTTGGAGAGGATGCCAATAAGGAAGATATGGGATCATGCCATAGATCTCAAGAAGGAGTTCAAGGCCAGCAAAGTGCGAGTATACCCACTCTCTAGAAATGAAAGAGAAGAGGTTCAACAATTTGTTTGGGACCACTTGAGAAAAGGATACATAAGGCCTTCGAAGTCACCACAGACTTCTCCAGTTTTCTTTGTGGGAAAGAAGGATGGTGGAAAGTGTATGGTCATGAACTATCACAAACTTAATGGACAGACAGTGAAAAACAACTACCCATTGCCATTAATTACCAACTTAGTGGATAGCATGGGTAACAAGAAAGTATTTACTAAGATGGATTTGCAATGGGGGTACAACAATGTATGCATTAAGGAGGGAGACGAGTGGAAGGTGGCCTTCACCACACATGTGGGATCATTTGAGCCAGTAGTAATGTTCTTTGGAATGACGAACTCACCAGCTACATTCTAGGGGATAATGAATGAGATCATGAGAGATCTTATTAATGAAGAAAAGGTGGCGGTCTTTGTGGACGATGTACTAGTAGGCACTGATGATGAAGAAGGGCACGACAAAATTGTGGTGGAAGTACTAAAGAGGTTGGAAGAAAATGACTTATATGTAAAACCAGAAAAGTGTTTGTGGAAAGTCAATAAAGTAAAATTTCTGGGAGTAGTGATGCGCCAGGGGAAAATTGAGATAGAGGAGAAGAAGGTAAAAGGAGTATTGAACTGGCCAATACCAAAAACGGTCAGAGATGTCAGAAAATTCTTGGGACTCACCAACTACTATAGGCAATTTATTAAGAACTTTGCAGCACTCGCAAAGCCCTTGAATATGTTGACAAGAAAGGATGAGAAGTAGAGATAAGAGGAAGCCCAGCAGAAGGTATTCGAACAGTTAAAAAGGATCTTCACCACAAGACCTCTACTAGTAGCACCCGACTTGGACAAGGAATTTAGGGTTGAGGCAGATGCTTTCAACTTTGCAACAGGAGGTGTTTTGTCTATAAAGAGCAAAGACAACAAGTGGAGACCAGTAGTCTATATCTCAAAATCTCTAAATGAAGTAGAGCATAATTACGAGATTCACGACAAAGAGATGCTGGTAGTAATTCAATGCTTAGAGGCTTAGAGGCACTTTTTAGAAGGTGCTAAGGGGAAGTTTGAGATTTGGTCGGACTATAAAAATCTAGAGTACTTTATGAGTAATCAAAAGTTAAATAGACAACAAGCAAGATGGGCACTTTATTTATCTAGATTTGACTTTATTTTGAAACATGTACCTGGTAGTAGAATAGGGAAGGCAGATGGACTAAGTAAGAGACCAGACTGGGAAGTAGGAGGGGACAAGGACAATGAGGAACAAACACTGGTGAGAAAAGAGTGGTTAGAAGCCAGGGCAGCACAAGTGCTGGAAGTAGTGATTGAAGGAGTAGATATCCTGGATAAAATAAGAAAGAGTGAGACAAAAAATGACAAGGTCATTAAAGTGGTGGAAGAAATGAAGCAAGCAGAAGTAAAGGTCTTAAGAGACAAAGAGTAGAGAGAATATGAGGGACTAATGCTAAAGGAAGGAAAGGTATATGTGCCCAAAGATGAGAAACTAAGGGCAGAAATCATCAGGCTGCACCATGATATGCCTGTAGGAGAACATGGAGAACAGTGGAAGACAATGGAGTTAGTTACAAGAAACTTTTGGTGGCCAGGAATAAGCAGGGAGGTGAAGTAGTATGTAGAGGAATGCGATGCATACCAGAAGAATAAAAATCATATACAGGTACCTGCTGGCAAATTAATACCCAACTCAATACTGGAGAAACCTTGGAATCACATATTGGCTGATTACATTACAAAATTACCATTAGCACAAGGTTACAATTCTATTCTGGTAGTAGTAGATAGGTTAACAAAAATAGCTCATTTTATACCTACTATGGAGAAAACAACAGCAGGAGGACTAGCTAGGCTATTTAGAGATAACGTCTGGAAGCTACATGGCTTACCAGAAAGCATTATTTCTGATAGAGGGCTGCAATTCGCAGCAGGAGTAATGAGAGAGCTGAATACAATGTTGGGGATCGACAGCAAACTATCAACGGCATTCCATCCACAAACGGACAGACAAACAGAATGAATGAACCAAGAATTAGAGCAATACCTAAGGATGTTCATTGATCACCATCAGGAGCAGTGGCCAGTATGGTTGGGAACTACAAAGTTTGCTTATAACAACAAGGTGCAAACAAGTACTAAAGTGTTGCCCTTCAAGGCAAACAGTGGACAAGATCCTTGCATGAGGTTTGAGCTCAGAAAGAAGGGGAGGTTTGAAGAGGCAAACAAATTTGTAGAGAGAATGCAGAAAATACAAGAGGAAGCAAAAGCAGTGCTAGGAAAGGCGTAAGAAGATATGAAGAAGTACACGGATAAGCATAGAAGGGAAGTAAAGGAATACTAAGTGGAAGATTGAGTGCTGCTCAGTGCTAAGGATCTCAAGTATCAGATGGTGGGGAGGAGAATGAAAAAACTTACAGAAAAATTCGTCAGACCTTATAAGATCAAATCAATAGTTTCGATGAATGCAATTGAGTTAAAGCTACCTAGTATAATAAAAATACATCCAGTAGTTAATGTAAGTAGAGTATGTAGATATATGGGACAAGTGGAGGGACAAAAGAAAGAGAAACCACAACCTGTGATAATTGAAGGAGAAGAGAAATAGAAAGTAGAGAAAATAATGAACAAAAGATGGATAAGAGAAAAGGAAAAGTACCTGGTACAATGGAAGGGATGTACAGTGGAAGAAGACACTTGGGAGGGCAAGGAAAACCTTAAGAATGCAAGTGATCTAGTAGAAGAATTCGAGAAAGAATATGAAAGAGAAGAAGAAGAAGAAATGCGATAGCAAGAAATAGAGAAAGAGAAGAATGTGTTCAATAGAGAATTGCCAGGGAAATATACAGCAAAATTACTGTATGAGTAGGGGGAAAAGAAATAAAAGTAAGAATATTGGAAGAAGTTAGAAGAGAATTGATAGCAATGGAAAAGAAATCCATTCGCAAAAGTGAGTTACAATCTATTCTTATGGATAAAACAACAAGAAGAGGATGAGATGGGGAATATTGGTGATTGGGACAGCGAGTTGTAAAATCCTCGAGGACAAGAAAGCTTGAGAGGGGGGTGGTGTTATGAAACAACAGACAAGTTAGGGGATCTGTGGCAATGGATTATTTTATTTCTTTTTCTTTTTCATTGATTATGTAATAGTATAAAGTGCACAGGACATTATGACTCAAAAGGAGTCCATAAGATAATTTGAGTAAACAAATATAAGTAAACACAGATTCGTGTATAAGTAGCTAGGCCAATTAGCAAGGACTCTAATGAGTTCTCTTTGTCAACTCAGACACAAAAGTGTGTGCCTAAGTCAGTTCAGACCTTGGTACACTACAACACCTATATGGAAGAGCTCCCTATAGCTTGCCACAAATACACATGTTCCTCTACAAAATCTAGGTATCACCTTTGGGAAGTATATTAGGACATGATAGGTACAAAGACGAACCACTTCAAGTTCTCTCTCAGGGTAAGATAACCCCGGAAAAGTCACTGGTACCTTTGAAAAGGGGTTTGACCAGAGCACTTGTCGTAGTGTCTATTATCTGATCCCAATGGGATTATTCCATGATGATCAAGTTCTATGACAGGGGCTAAAGGCTAGGGTGGGGGAGTGGATATCGTGAATGGAAGGGGTGGGAAGGTCTTTAGATGGATAAATTTTTTTGGAAGGCAAATACTTAGAGGTAAAGAGTCTGTCATTTAGTGTAGTTTTCTTGCTCTTCGCTACCTAGACTACTAACTATATAGTTGGTACTTAGGAAGCATGCTTACAACACATGCCACAGAGTCTGCCACTGTGCTCCTGATTGTCTCTTGCTCATTTGTATTTAGAGTAGTTGGCTTTATAATTGATGATTTAAAAAAAAAACAAGAACTAATTACCAAATCAGAAATAGTGACTCAAAAGAGATATACAAGAGTTATTTATAAAATATTTGTATAAGTAGTGTACAACAAAATTAGGAACTTTAATGAGTTTTCTCTAATAAAGAGTATAATTAAGATTAAGATTACTATACAATCTAAGCTAAGATTATTATAGCACTAGTTCTAGAGATATTTGTAACTATTTGTACATATGTAAATGAAAATAAAAATGTTCTAGGTCTTTAAATAGTAACTTGTAATATTACTACTCTCACAAGGAGTTCAAGGAAGGGAGTACAGTGTACTAACTACAATATAACTTATTGCTTTTACAAATAGTTGGAAAAAAAGAACATAGTGTGCTATTATGATTTGCTCTGGCACTTATTCTTTTTCTTTAATTAATTAATTAACAACATCATAACATGACAACTATGACATAGGAACATCATGAAAATAAAAGGGACAAGCATAGGAGAGATTGAGTGATGAATAGATTGGCCATAGTCACATGTACACATATAAATAACTAGTCAATTCATAGAGGGACTTTGTTGAGTTCTCCTTGTTTATAGTGACTGTCAGCTGTAGTAGTTTATGATCACACTCTAAGTCAGAGTTGACAAAGAGAACTTGTTAAAGCTCTCGTTAATTGGTTCAGCTACTTATACATAAATGTGTGTTTATAAGTATTTGCCTAACTACTTTTATCCCATGCATCCCTTTTGAGTCTCAATGTCCCATATGCATTCAATATTACTTAAGAAAAAGAAATAAAATAATTCACTACCACAGATCATCTAGCTCACTTGCTGTTTTATAATATTGTCTTTATCTCTATAACCCTAGAAAGGGATTAGGAATTGCCCTACTGATCCTGATCTAGAACTTGTTATCAGGAACTGTGATATCATAGATTACCCATTAGATGTGTTTATCAATCATTGATGGATAGCTACAGAAATAGATCTTACTCATAAGAACAGGAAGTAGTTTATAGTACTGTTAAACTACACTGGAAAAATATATCAGATAAGTAGAAAGAAATAAGGTACAATAGGAGAGAAAAGAATGAAGAGTGAAAGCATACATAAGTGGTAGTAAGGGACAGACAGCTTTGATTGGCTACTGTAAACTAAAAATAGGTTCTAAGCCTGGGCTGAAGACAAGTTGGCAACAAAAAAACAACTCATAAAAGGACATTTCAATGTCAAAGATATCTAAGACATCATTCCAACAATGCAGAACTAGTGTAACAATTGAGACTTTGGTTGTATAACCTTAACCTCACTCACACTCTAAGTCAGAGTTTGACAAAGCAAACTCATTAGAGTTCTTGCTAATTGTTCTATACTACTTATACAATTTAATTATTTGTATATGTTATATTTCTCTTGCATTTCCTTATTGAGTCACTGTTCCCAATTTGGTGATAGGTTCTTGCACAGCCAATAAAAGAAAAGAAAAGAAAAGAAAAATAAATATTGACTTAAAGGAAATGGATGATTTATGACAACTAGGTTAGCAAGGACTGGGGAGGATTTTTTTTTTAAATCAATGATTTATTACACGGAGCACATAGGCAGGCTGTGGTAGACACATTGTATCTACTTAGATATGCTACCAATGAAATGAACAAATAAAAGAAATGGAGAGAGAAACAAAAGGAAAGAAGAGAAAATAAAAGGGGAAAAGACCAAACATATTTAGATGACATAGATGTATCTTAATGGATATCACAGCCAACTTTTAGCCATTATCAAAACAAAATGATGTTGGATTGCCGATGATGAACTCAACAAAGCTCGATATGCATATATCTCTTGGGTATAACACTGCTTTGTATCGCCTGCATTGCATAAAAATGTGTTCCCTTGTTTCAATTTCTGCTTCACCACAAGGGCAATGGATTGGTGTGTTGGGGAAAAATTTCTGCCAATATTCTCCTATAGATGCATGCCCAAGCATCATACGAGTGAATCTTGCACATACAGAGTTTGAGATTCTTATATGTGGTAGCCATGATCCTCTCTTGGCATACGTCGGTTTGATGACTCTCTTATTGTTGTCTTCGAACTCGAGAAATAGCTGTCCTTTCTTTTTGCTATCCTTGAACGATTTCTGCCATAATTCAAGTATGAGATTGCATTCTTTCTTTTTGCTAAGCAAGAACAAATTTTTTTCTGGGAGGGTGGGCAGAATATGAGATGACTTGGCTTCTTTATCAACTAGAGCATGTCTAGGCCACTCTAGCTTGCTGGGGCAATACCAGAAGTATATTGAATTTTGACCATCCCTTTTAAGGAACCTTTGCATTTTTTTGGCAATGGGAATGATGGACTTCTGGGGATACTGATTGTCCAAAGAGATAATTTTCTTCCCTGCTTCAAGTGAGTCTGTGATGATGAGGATTTGGTGTATGTCTGAGTTTTCAAATGTAGATGTGAAACCTATGCATATGGCCATTAATTCCGCTTCCAATAGAGTGACATTACTTGTATGCGCTTTGAGTCAAGCAATGACTTTATTGTCCCTCTAGACATGTGTAATGACTGTGGCTAATCCTGATGTTTTAATGCTCTCATCTGTGATGACAGCGATATCTTCAGGTGATTCTTGCATTTTTTCAAATGCTAAGTTGAGTTTTGATGAATGAGTGAATAGACCCTTATCTTCAGATGATTCAGGAGAATAAAAAACTATTCTATCAGAGAAATGATCTACTAGTCATAAGCCAGGATGAAAAATAACATGAAAGGGATCAAACTCGTCTTTGATTTCATTGAGTCTTTTGCTGATGTCTTTGATGGGACTCTTCAGCTTTGACTTTTGTTTGCTGGTAAGATTTGCCAATGAAAATTTGTGTTGGTTCTGATTTCTGTTTTGGTGTTTATTGAGGAGAGAGTTGATGGCATGTGATGGGAGAATGGTTGCATATCTGAGATGGTATCAACCATTGAGTTTTTTGAGGTGGAGGTGTATAGGAATGAGGCCAGCTATAGCTTCGATGTCTTCTGATGGAGACGTACAGAATGCACTAGTGATCCACAGGGCTACTCTTCATTGTATTTTCTTTAATTCCATGATGTTTTTAACCATCGGAGCACCTTTGAAGAACCATAACTGGAAGTCATATAGGGCTATGGGTATGATGCACGTTCTATACAGAAGGCATTTCTGAGTTGGTAGGAAACCTCTTGATGAGTTGCCTAGCATCTTTATAGCATTAAGTGTTGAGAGACACTTGGTCGTATAATGGTGGATACGGTAATGGAAGTTGAGTTTGCGGTTGAAAAAGAATCCTAAGTACCTCCAGATGGGTTTCAGATGAAGTATGGGCCCATCAACTGATATGAGGTTGATAGATGGATTAGGGGGGTTGCGAGCTCAAGTGAAGTGAAATACTTCTGATTTGTCATGTTCCATAATGAGGCCTGTGTCCAAGAAGATCTTGGATATCATATTGTAACTACTGAGGAGAAATGCAGAAGACAGTTTGTAGCTTTTTTCCTAAGAAATTAAAAGACCATCATCAACGAAGGATAAAATGTCTGTAGATATATTTTCTTTTAGGTTTTTTATTCTTTTTTTGAATGTTTTTATGATTGGAGCAAGATATATAGCTGATAGAATGGAAGAGAGGGCTGACTCTTGACTGACTCCTATGCTTGTGGCAAATTTTTGGGATGTGAAATTGTTTCATGTGTATGTGGTGGATCTATTGGAATGATAACTTCGAAAGAAATTTAGTATATTAGTGTTTAGACCAGCTTTCGCGAGGTACAGAGAGAGAAAATCATGATTGAGAGATAGGAAGAATTGAGCTATGTCAAAGGCTATGACACTTGTGTGATAGTCTTTAGCCCAGCCCATATGTATGAGATGCATAAGGTACATTCCAACATCGATGGTTGAACATTGTCTAATACCTTCTAGTTGATTGGGGTCGAGGAATTCATTGGCTAACAAGTGAAATTGAAGGCGATGACTAATGACTTTCTCGGTGAGCTTGCCCATGGTGTTGAGTAAGATAATGGGTCTGAAGATCTTTAGTATGTTATATGATGTTTTGTTGGGTTTTGAAATGATGACCAACATTGATTCCTTGAACTGATCAGGCCAATACCCTACTGTGATGCAGGCATTAATGATATTTACAATCTTACTTAGGCAAACTTTATTTAGAGTTAACGGTTTAAGATGTTTCTATGTGACATGATCAGGATCTGGAGCCAATAAATTCAAGCACTTAGCTATGGTATCTGCAAATTCTTGATCTGTGAAGGGCGGCCACTCTATGTTGTTGTATTGGTTGATCCCTTCTAGAAATCTCGTGTTAATATGCCTGTTTTCTGCTGAATTGTATGAGCTGTGGAGTGCATTCCATAATACTGTGAGATTATTGCAAGGTTGGCCTTCATGATAAATTGCTTTGATAGCGGAGAGATTTTTCTTTTTTATCCAGTTCATAAGGTCCCAAGGCCTTTTGTTAGATGATGTAATCTCTTGTATTTTCTGATTGAAGAATGTTCTTTTGGCATTTTGAATGGCTGATTTGAAGACCTTCCAACTATTGATATCACCTGTCTCATGATACTTGTTAATACACTTGGTGCACCATTCATTTCACCACTCCTTGGAGTGTTTAGTGATTCTTTTGGTCATAGAGTGTGTAGACCAAGTGGTCTTGAAGGTTGTAGAAAGGGTAGTGACACACCTTTGTATATCTTCCTGGTTTTTTAGATCCAATGTATCAATGCTTCTTACACCTTTTATAATGTCTCTTATAAATGCTTCCTCTTCTTTGCTGTCCTTCTTTATAGCTTGAAAGGTAAAGTCGATGTTTTCCTCTTTTATGCCTACTTCTATAATGAGAGGAACATGATCAGAGGGTAAGCAGATATCAGGGTTGAGGATGTGTTTATTGAAGCCTGCATTATTTGGGTTCATAAACACAAGGTCAAGGATGGAGTTGGAGTCATGTTGATTGTCTGCAAATCTGGTGGGGCCTGGGTTTATTGGTGTAGCTAGTTCAAGGTCTAGACTGTCAGCGATGGACATAAGATCTTCTGTGTGGATAGAGTGGTACTGGACGTTTGGGTCCCAATCACTATCCCTAATGTTAAAGTCATCTGTCATGACTACTGTGCTTCCTATACTTCTTGTGTTATTGCATAGCACTTGTAGAGCCATCTGGTTGCTGTCTGAGTATACATTAATGATGAAATTAATGTCCTGTCCATTGTGAAAATCAATAATGTTGATGTTGCAATGATTTATAAGGTCTTTTCTAAGAGAGAACCTCATTCTTGAAAAACGTTTGTTAATATATGTTGCAACCCTAGGGTAGTTTTCAATACAACTGTCATTTTGTATGAATAATGACCAGTCCAGATGATTCGGAGTGCCATAGTATGGATCACCTTCAGGATCTGTGTGACTAGGAATGTGCCTTAGTAAGGACCAAGGTGGCTTTTGAATGAGAATAATGTCTGAAACATTTTTTTGCATTTCTAGGATTATATCAGTGAGTGTTTTATTTTTCCTTACATTCTGAGAAAAGATTTTTAAATTGTGCTTAATCATAAATTGTTGTTGCTGTCTGCAGCCAGACAAATTGAGTTAGTCCTGATTTCTCTGGCTTCTTGTGCTTTTCTTGAATGCCATTCTTGATTGAATCTGTGTCTCCAATATGGGCATTTATTGTCATCTGCTGTGTGCTTGCCTTTGCAGTTAATACATTTGAATGTGTGGGGGCATAGTTCACCTTGCTTGGTTTTGAGATGGGGAGGATTCAGCTTGAAGTTAGCCTTGCAGTACCAAGCCATGTCTCTGTGATTCTTGATCTTATGTAGACCACCACACTTTTGGCACTTCGAGCTGTGGGCCTTACACCAAAAGGTAGTGTGACCCCATTTCTGTCATGAATCGCCCAATTCCCTCTAAGTCAATATTTATTTTCTTTTAATTATGTAATATAGTCGGATTAGTAAACAAGGACAAAGAATTGGACATGTATAAGTAGTGTACACAATCTAGTGAGGACTCTAACGAGTTCTCTTTGTCAAACTCTGACTTAGAGTATGAGTGAAGTTAAGGTTACCCAACTGAGACTTCAATCGTTACAATTTCCAGCAGTTGTGATATTGGGGTACTCTGGGATTCATACTAGTGCCTCTGATAGTGGCTATGGATCTGCCAGAATTGAATGAGTGATTAATAAGTGTTTTGGCCTTGGAGCCATTTTGTGAATCCCAAATGTCGATCCATATAATGGCCATGTCTGACTTGGGAGATGCTCTGATAACACGGGGCCTAGCTGCTAGAGTCGTGCCTTCAAATAAGTTGCTATTTCTCAAGTGGTTAGTGATGTTATCACTAGTGATAGCCAAACCACTGGGCTGGATGTATGGAATGCCTATAATTTTTAGGTATGTTTTTGATTAAGGGAGACGTGGCATAGAGACATCATTTTGCCCAATGCCTTCAATAGACTTAATATACTTCTCCATAATTGTGAGGTCGCTTGATGTAGGGATGCTGTTAGTGGCGATGATTATACCTTCAGCTATAGGTCTAATGAATTCTGCTTGTAAGACAGACTTTAGATTTTTTAAAAGGCCGTTAATGGAGCTAACATGGAACCCTGCATTATTCATGATTGAATTTATGTGTTGACCTAGGAGAGGGACAATGGCCTGCTTCCTAGAGGGACCTTTAGTAGTGGATTGGATTTTTTTACCTTTCATATGTATCACAAATGGTCACTTACTAATTTGTGATTGTTGAAGATGTTCTTCAAAAGGCTCAAAAATGTGAAGTAGATAAGCAACAAAAGATGTTGTTAAGTCTGAGGTCTAATTCTCAGACTATGAAGCCTTATATACAGAAAATGATGATCTGTGCACCTGAACAGAGCATCACATGTCTACTGCCTATTGTTCTACATATGGCAGTCTTTTTGTGTCCAGAATAGCAATAACTTAACCATATAAGGGGCTGTCCTTGTTGTGTTCAAGGATTGATGTGCATCTATAGGTAATAGATCAGTGTTGTGCCAAACCTTGAGGTCCTTGTATCTCCACAGGATCTTATTGCCCTAAGGTCTATTTATGGTTGTCAGAAGTGTATTGAAGAGAGCTTCCATGTGCATGTAGAAGCAAACATCTATGTTTGGCAGTTCCCAAGATATCTGCTGATCAGTATCTGGCACTGATTAACTGATATCTCAGTGAGTACTGATTGCTTTGACACGTTTTGGGCATCGTTCAAAAGGTCTTCTTAAGGGCTTCCCGAAGTATCTTAGACTGTGGGAATCGTGCAAGTATTCATGGAGTTATTGGCCAAATGAAGTTTGTGACAGTATGTGTTTTGTTGAGTGATGCATTGTGTATTTTGATGATTTTCTTGTTGGAGAGGGCCAGGAAAGCATCCTTGAGTTTGAGTATGTCAGCAACAGGCCATGAGGCTTGTGCATATGACTTCAGGGCCAAAGTCTTCTTGTTCTTCCTCTGATCCAGTCGTTTTCTGATTTCTTCCACTTGTTTGGGCAGTAATTGTATAGGGATGCATGGAGAGATTTTTCCTGTGGGGTATTTTCCTATGGCATGGCTAGCTGAAGGGTGATTGCTGAATTGCACTTTAGCTTTATTTCCAAGGGAGTTGTTGTTCGAAGTGTTAAGTTTGTTCCATTTGGCTTTGTGAAAGGCCAAAATAAAGTCAAATGCAGCATCACCAAATGAGTTGAGTTAGAGGATCATGTTACCATTGCAATTAGAGATATTCCTTTGCATAATAAACTGTGCAATGTAGATGAGAGAGCACGAAATATTATGTACATCACTTTGTAAGAATTCATTGGTGCTGAAGAGTGATACCGGACTGAAGTGACTGTCCCACAAGTTGGGGTCTGCAGGGGAGTTTGCCTCATAAGGAAGGGCTGAAGGTGTGACAGGAACTGTGGATAGATCCAATTATACTACATTGCTAGATGCTGCCTCATTTTGAGGGGGGTGTTGCAATGTGTTATTGTGAGGAGGCAAGGAGTAAAGGCCCTCCATCTCATGATTTAATACTTCAAAGTCCATCCTGTTACTTGTGACAGCCATCCTTTCAGTAAAATCTTCCTCAGAGGGGGGAAAGGAGTCTATGGGTGAATAAGAGGGGCTTCAGGGAGCCCTGGTGTTGCTTCGAGAGGGCATATGTCCTTGCTGTATGTTGACAGCCGTGTCGGGGGACCTTTCATTATTGGGAATATTCATATATGGCTTTGTAGGGATACTTTCAAAACTTGGGTTTGCTACACTAAACTCAGGCGCTACCATATTGTGATGGTGGTGTGAGTTAAAGAAGCATCAGGATTGGGGAGGATTGGTCATGTAGAACACATAGACTTTAATTTCATTTTAAGTTTCTTGGTTTTATTCTCAAGTTTCCATTTTTTCTTTATTTCTTTATTTCTTTGTTTGTATTCTCAATATAAAATACTCTAGTTGTGAGGAAGGCACAGAAAGGGAACTCTGCACCTGCATTCTGAGCTCTAGAGTCATAAAGTCGTAATCTTGAGTGTCTTAAGTATTGTATGTACCCTCACCCAGAAAAGAATAGAAAACTTATTTGCAAGTATGACTAAAACTGTTTAGGAGACTTGGATAGCCTTGTGTTCTAGGAGATAAAACTCTTGGCATGCTTTAGGGTAGGCCTTGTTAGTCATACAGTTGACTGTAATAAAGTGCCTTGCAAAATATAGCCAGATCTAAGACTATACTACTGGATTGATGGTAAATTAGTATAGCTAGACTAGGAATCAGTAAAGACTATTATAGTACAAGAGGAATGCATACTTTAGAGAACTCATCTCAACTTGGAACTGGCACACTTTATAACAGAACATAAAAACAGATTCTAATTTCTTTATTTTATACTTCTATTAAGACTATTTCTTACCAATCTTACCTTTTATCTACTTTTAAGGCAACTTTTGCATCTCATGAGTACACTTTTAAATTCCATTTTCACCTTTCAAGCTCTTTTCTTATTCTTCTGATTTAATTTCTCCCCATGAATGACATTTGAGAACTAGCATTGTTGTTTTATCTATAATCCTAGTGGTTCTCTTATTTGTTTTGAAGTTATTTTGTACTTGGATACCACCAACCAAGGAAAACACAAAACATTCTTATTAGTGCTCTTCTCCACTGAAGTAAAGTATGTGGCACTATCAGACTGTAGCTGACAATATATATAAATATACTCAATACTAACTGAACTCAGCTATAAATTTGGACCCATTCATATTAGAGAAGATAATCAAGGGTCAATATTTATGGCATCAAACACAATTACCAAATCATAAAACAAACATATAGATATTCATTCTCATGTAATCCAAGACTTCATCACCCAAGAGAAAGTTAAATTGTTCTTTACTAAAGGAAGTGAGAACCCTGTTAATATGTTCATAAAGAATCTCAGCCAAGTTAAGTTCTGCAAGTTTAGAGAACAACTGGGATTATTTTTCACATGATAAATACTTTATCATGTGTAATTTCTCTCTTTGTGTAAGGCCTTGGATCGAGGTTGAGTAACCCTAACCCTTAACCCTCTCTTTATCGGAGATTGACAAAGAGAACTCATTAGAGTCCTCGCTAGATTGTGTACACTACTTATACATGTCCAATTATTTGTCCTTGTTTACTGATCCAACTATATTACATAATTAAAGAAAAGAAAATAAATATTGACTTAGAGACAGAAAGCAATTCATGATACTTTGCTTGCAAACACAAAGAGTATACACTAAGCGAGAGGAAATATTGAATTATTAACTAATAACTAATATCTCATTGCTTACCTAGAATGACACTTCCTCTCCATACCCCATTGCTTACATAATCATTATCATTCTATAGGCTCTCTTAGTATATAAAAGACCTATCTCTTCCAATATACCTAATTGCTCTTTTGCCTCTCAAGTACTATAACTATTATCTACTATACTATAAGTAAGTAAATGGATACATATACCACTGTGCCATGATCACTGGCCATCACTCAAACATGGTCATTTCTCAATGTAAGGCTTTAAGTCGAGATTGAGTGACCTTAACCCTAAACCTATAATAAAATGACAGGTGAGCTGGGGTATCCATGGCAGTGGATTATTTTATTTTATTTTTCATTTTCTTTTATTATGTAATAGTTTGAAGTGTGCGGAACACTATGACTCAAAAGAAGTCCATAGAATAATTTGAGTAGACAAATACTAGTAAATACTGATTTGCGTATAAGTAGCTAGACCAATTAGCGAGGACTCTAATGAGTTCTCTTTGTCAACTCTGATATAGAGTGTGTGCTTAAGTTAACTCAAACCTCAGTACACTATACTAGAACTCATTTCCCTTCTAGAGCATTAATCACCCTGATCCCTGCTCAACTTACTCTCATACATATAACCCTCAACTGGTGATCAACTCCAATCACTGGTCACTTCCTCATAGCCGGGCCACAGACTTAAGTGGACTGACCAGAAAGTTTAGACTCCAGAGGTAGATGACTGGGACCATACCTAGGCCCCAGTATAGACCAGACCTTACAACTAGGTGGGCTTGTTAATTACTTGTACTTCTTTCACTTTATCAGCTTCGTGCTGCTAGTCCATTGTGATTAGTACATGCAAAAGAACATTGTTGTACCCTTAAGGAGACAATTAGGGTAAGGATCTTCCCCGTAAAGTGATAGTGTAACCCTAGTATTAGGGCAGTAGTTAGTAGGGCAGTAGGAACCTGGCTGGGTGAAGACTTGCACCCCAGCAGATGTAAGTAGTCAGTAAATAGTCAGCTAAAGAACATTGGTCAGTAAACCCGCAAATACACATATTCCTCATATACAATAACCTTGCCCCTCTAAGTACACTATACAATGTCCTTAGAGGTGTACAACGACATCCTGAGCAAAATGCTCAACACTTGGCAAGCACTTGCCAAAATGAGATCAGAGCTGGAAGGAAGAGAAGGGAGAAAGTGCAGGGGATACAAGCAGTTTGGCCATCTGGCCAAAGACTGCAGAAACAAGGGAGAAAGAGAGGAAGAGAAGAAGAAGTCGATGAATAGATTTGAGGCCCTGGCAAGCAGGGTAATGCAGTGTGGCATAAAAAAAGTGAGAAGACAAGAAACAGTAGCAGAAGGAATAAGGTGTTTTAGGTTTGGCGAATAAGGCCACAAAAAATGGGAATGTTCAAGGAAGAAGGAAAGGAAGAGAGAAGAGGTAGTGCCACTACCAAACGTGTGGAAGAAAGTTCAAGAACATTGTGATGCAAAAGGTCTGTCCCCAAGAGGAGCAAGGATGACTATGGAAGGGTAGACTATAAAATGGGAGGTAGTAACATTGGTGGAGTGCAGGGGATGTAATTATAAGAAAACAAAAACTCAGGAGAACCAGGGGCAAGGATTCCTGAGCAAGGAGCAGCTGAGTAATATGTGGTGTAGAAAATACAAGGAAGCATGGGATTGGAGAGACAGAGAAGCGGCATGTGGAAGAGTAGAGAAAGTAAAGTGTGGCACATGTGAAGGAAAGAACATGGTAAAGTGAAAGGTGGAGAAGAATGAGAAAGGGGAAGCTTTCTGTCCACCTTGCAAGACAGGAAAGAAAATACTGTAGTGAAATTGGGGTGGGAAGCTAGAATAATCAGTGCCTAGGGCCCAGGGGAAGGGAGCTGGAATCACTGATCCAGAGAAAAGGCAGAGGGAAGTCAGAAGGACCTTGAAGGGTCTGTGGAAAGTGTGGATGTAAATAGGAGTGGAGAAAATTGAAACTCATAAAGGAATATCAGTGAAAGCACTGCTAGATAGTGGGGCCACGGGCCTCTTCATGAGCAAGAAATATACAAAGATGGGAGGCTTCAAGTTGATAAAGTCGGAAAAACTGATATTAGTAAGAAATGTAGACAGTACAGAAAATAGTAGAGGCGCAATTCTGCATGAGGTAGAAGTGAACTTATACTTCAAAGGGTATATAGAAAGAGTAAGGATGGATGTATGCAATCTGAGGAAGACAGAGGTGATATTGGGAATGCCTTGGCTATAGGCACATAACCTAGAAATAGATTGGGAAAAAGAGGAGGTTAAAATAACGAGGTGTCCACCAATATGTGGACGGTATATGGGCAAGAAGGAAATGGGCCCAGAAATTAAGAAGAGAAGGAAAGGAAAGAAGAAAATCCAAGGGGATGAGATAGAAAGGATTAGGTGGGCTGTAGATGAGAAAGAAGACTGGGAAAGAGAGAAGGAGATGGAATTGGACCATCGAAAGGTAGAAGCAATGGTGCCACAAAAATTCTACAAGTAGCTGAAGGTGTTCAGAAAGGTGAAGTCAGAAAGGATGCCGACAAGGAAGATATGGGATCACACCATAGATCTCAAGGAGGAGTTCAAGGCTAGCAAAGCATGAGTATACCCACTCTCTAGGAACAAGAGGGAAGAGGTTCAACAATTTATTCAGGACCACCTGTGAAAAGGGTACATAAGGCCTTCAAAGTCACCACAGACTTCTCCAGTTTTCTTTGTGGGAAAGAGAGATGGTGGAAAGCATATGGTCATGGACTATC
>Ga0153967_100221_pt1:2500-12500 | contig 32188 bp, 30 predicted proteins | sample TSFL051MetaG_FD_104688 | JGI IMG/M metagenome (GOLD analysis project Ga0153967, IMG submission 104688) | Attine ant fungus gardens microbial communities from Florida, USA - TSFL051 MetaG | ecosystem: Host-associated > Fungi > Mycelium > Unclassified | place: USA: Florida, Paynes...
CCCAGTCAAGTGCAAAAAACACAGTAGAATCACGCAACGCACGCTGCTGGTGTGCTTCCTGCCCGCGAGGAAAGAAAGAAGAGCGACAAGGTTTAGTTCAGATTCGACTGTTTGCAGCATGGGAGCAGATTACCCAAAAAATCCCTGGGAACAATAAAAAAAAAGATATCTCGGTAACGAAAACTATAGGGGGCTGTATTGGCGAGATCCAACGGTGAACAGCCGCCCAAAAGAAAAACCGCCTGGAAGTCCGAGGACCTTTAGTACCGTACCCTACCCCCGAACCAGCAGCTTTCGCGCTAAGAAAGACCGCCCTTGCCCCTTTCCTTTCTCCATTCCGCCTCCTTCTTTGCTTTGTTCCAATAGAGTCTAAGGCAAAGCAAAAGTGGTTCGTATGCCTACTTTACCTACTTGACGAAAGGGAACACACTTTCTTTCGTTTCCGGGTTTATGGATTGGATTCAGTCAGCGTCACTCCTTCCTTTTGATTATGTCGTGACGCTTTGGTTACCGGCGAACGCTTCAAAAGGCGACCCTCTCGAGTTTCCGGCTGTTTCCTAGATTGAAGTAGCCTTTCGTCGCCCTACCAAACGGAAGAAGTCACTATCAAAGAGCTCGCCCTACTGAAGTACCAAAAAAGGTGCGCTCCGCAGGTTGGTTCTTCGGTTTCCTTTAGAATGAAAGTAGCTATGAAGCCCCTACTACTTACTTTGTTTGATTCAAAAGGCGAACAGCCCCCCAACTAGTCGTATGGGGGGGGGTGCTTGTGGTAAGCTGCCTTGGATATGAGGAATTCCTAAAAAAAAAGGCAAAGTCCGGTATTTGACGAAGATCTTTCTATCAATAGATAGGATTTAGTGTTCGATATAGGGGATAGGATCCATCTGCTCTTTCTCTCTCCATTTTTTTTTAGAGAGAGCGGATATAACGATATAAAAAAGAATCGGGAGATGATAAAGGATTACATAGACATCTAAGGGGATGTCTATTCTATTCCTCTTTTTTTAGAGAAAAAAAAGATATCTCGTTTATCTATCTTTTGTCTATCTATCATTGATTCTATCTATGAATCAAGTCGAAAGACTTCGTTTTTTGGTTCCCCGAAGCCCCGAATGGATTGGATCGTTTCTGCCAACAAAATGAACGCGGAGCCCGTTCCGAATGCTTCTCCGATCCGGAAGTTCTCGCGAAGAGAATAAGATGCTGCTCCCCCTCCCTCTGTCTTTTCTCGCTTTGCGAATCTTTCCCTCTAACGCGGGCCGGGCGCGGGAGGAAGAAACCTAAGAGAAGAGCGTCTTCTCTTAGGTCCTTTTTTCTTTTTTTAGTGCAACACAGGAAAGCGCCCTCTTTTTGTCATCCCTGCAGCTTTCCAGATTTTGTATTGAACGCATGGCGTAGCTAGGACCTTCAAATCATGTTTGAGCCTATGTTCAAACCAAACCCACCCCCTTATTTGAATAAGGCTGGAAAGAATGCCCGCCAAGTTCAGAAAAGGGAATGCTTCTCCCAACCATTAAAGGAAAGGCTCGACGAAGGGAGGGAGATGCGGCGGGGGAAGGAAAACGCTTTCGGAGATCGAGATTTTATTTGTTTTTCATCGAAAACGAAGAAGGCCGAGGATGGCCTACGGTGCGTGTTATCTGAAGGGAACACGCTTTTTCGACCGCGGTGGTATGATTGCCGGGCTCTCTCCTCGTTCCGCCCGCTGGCCTATTGGGATAGCAGCCTTCGGGCTTTGCCAGCCCTTATTTTCTAATAAAGAATTCCGACTCGGCCCGGGAAAGCGCTGGCAACAACAGAAAGGAAGGGGTCCATGTAGCTGCTGCGCCCGCCCCCTTCTTAGTCAATGGGGCAGCAGGTTCGGCATCTACTAGAAAATAGAGAATCCACTTCAGATAACCACGCCTCTGCTAGGCAGCGTGTGGAATAGCCGAGAGCGGACCTTTTTGGATATATAATCCAAGTCGAGAGTGGAGTTACGGGAACAGCCGTCTGATGGAAAACTACTTTCACGTTCGGTTCAGAGAGCACTTTTTTCGTTGAGAATTCCTCGTTCCCTTTCGTGTGAATTCCCCAGCGGCGAATTAAAAACTTGTGGGGCCCTATCTATTCCATCTCTCGAGCCCCGAAGAAAACCCCCCTCCCCTTCGGACTCCATATCTCTTTTGACTCTATATATGTGGGCACCTGATATCTATGAGGGTTCGCCCACCCCGGTTACAGCATTCCTTTCTATTGCGCCTAAAATCTCTATTTCTGCTAATATTTCACGTGTTTCTATTTATGGTTCCTATGGAGCTACATTGCAACAAATCTTCTTTTTCTGCAGCATTGCTTCTATGATCTTAGGAGCACTGGCCGCCATGGCCCAAACGAAAGTAAAAAGACCTCTAGCTCATAGTTCAATTGGACATGTAGGTTATATTCGTACTGGTTTCTCATGTGGAACCATAGAAGGAATTCAATCACTACTAATTGGTATCTTTATTTATGCATTAATGACGATAGATGCATTCGCTATAGTTTTAGCATTACGGCAAACCCGTGTCAAATATATAGCGGATTTGGGCGCTCTAGCCAAAACGAATCCTATTTCGGCTATTACCTTCTCCATTACTATGTTCTCATACGCAGGAATACCCCCGTTAGCCGGCTTTTGTAGCAAATTCTATTTGTTCTTCGCCGCTTTGGGTTGTGGGGCTTACTTCCTAGCCCCAGTGGGAGTAGTGACTAGCGTTATAGGTCGTTGGGCGGCCGGAAGGTTGCCACGAGTAAGTAAGTTTGGGGACCGAAGGCAGTTCTCCGTGCACCGGACACGTAGCTTACCGAATCAGTTGCGACACGGATGGGAATGCATGCTACGAAAGATAGGATCGAGTCTGATACATCAACCGTCTACTCAATATCCTTGTACGAGTCCACAATCACTACACGAGATGAACCTTGGTTTGGTGAATTGAAGTTGGCCTTAGGTGTAATAGGACTCCCAGTTACTGCGCGCGATCGTATACTGAGGTGCTCCCCGCCGGTTGTTGGAACGACGCGAGCCGGGCCGGGCCTCGATTCAGAAAGATGAAGAGCCCAAAAGTATAAATAGGGGGTTACAAATTATCCATCTCATTGGGGGCGGAAAACGAATAGACATCTCGATGTGATACAGCCTTTTCTATTTTAGTTGGGAAAGAACGGCGAAGTCCATCCGAACCGTCCAATGAAGAATAAGAGGAGAGCAAAGCGCCAATGGCGCGCGAAGCGCATGCGGAACGGGCACGGAGAAAAATAAGTGTGGAGAAGAAGCAGCCGAGCTCATTCCCTTCGCTTCCTGGGCCCAAAGCAGTGCAGTCTTTCCTGGCCAAATCAAGGATTTGGGGCTTCTTGCTACGCTACTTAACTATAGAAATCTATTTTTTTTAGTAATATATATGAATAGAAAGATAGATCCATCCATCTATCCTATCCGATTTCCATTTTGATATCTAAAAAAGAATCGATTTCATTCAACGTTTGATTCAAAGAACTGCGCTTAGCCCCCCCGCTCATGAAACGGCTCTGCTGCAATGGATGGCAGAGGGTCCGCAGTACCCCAAGCACTGGAGTGATCCAGTAGCCGGGAAGGGGCCTAGAAGTGCCTACTACTACACCACACTACACTTGGCTCTACACCTACACATTTACAGAGCTAACCCCCGTCCAGTCCCTGGCAGAGCTAAGAGGGCTTCCATCCTTATTCCTTATCCCCATCTTCGCCCAGGCTAACGGGGCCTTACTTATTCAGGGGGGAGAGTGGAGCCTCAAGAAGCACTGTTGAGAGGAAAATCCTTGGCCCCTCTTCATTCTCTACAGGGTTCCAAACCTTTCTTCAACATAGGTGACAACGAGCGAAGCAGAGATGGAAGAGATCGAACACGGGAATAAGAAGCAAGCTCGCCTTCCTTTTTGATTTTTTTGATAGAGGGGGATGGAGAAAGTGGACAAAACAGACTAGCATTTCTCATCGAACAAATACGGGAAAAGAATCATATTGAAAACGTTCCTAACCAACCAGCCCCTTCCTTCGTAGAGCCGTGTATTGTAAGTGATCCGAACCTGCCCGGAGCGAGCCCCCCATAGAGGCAAGTGAAGTTGGTGAGCCGTATGATGGGCAACTATCTCCTGCGGTTCGGAGAGGACTCAGCTGTTAGTTAGTACCCCCTTGGTTTCGGGGTGGACCCTTTCACTCTATTTTATTATATACGCTTAGCGAAAAGAATGTTTTTTGATACACCTAGGACATGGATTCTATATGAACCAATGGATCGTGACAAGTCGTTACTACTAGCAATGACTTCCTCTTTCATTACTTCATTCTTTTCATATCCCTCTCCCTTGTTCTCAGTTACTCATCAAATGGCACTCAGTTTATATCTTTAAGTTCGATCATCGACAAGGTTCAAAGAAAGGGTGGGCCATTGATAAAGAATCGATTCCAAACCACAATGCTAGCGGATGGCGGGCCTCCGTCTGAGACTCTACCCTGCCCGTTGGATGGATGGTGCTTCTTTGTCCCTCCCTTTCTGAGAGGTGATCCGCCAATCCTTTTTCAACCTAAAGGTTGATTTCAAAACCGGGACGAAGTTTGGTCAAAATGTAGTCGTTGAAGCCTTTCTGCAACATCTTCTGTCTATGGCCACGCTACGAGTCCGCTGTCAATCTTGCTTTCGAGCCGGAGTTTGCTCGTTTTAGTCCATACAACGCCTTCCTGAGTCGACTAACTAGATGTGAAGAAACTGATCGCCCTGGCGAAGGTGGCATGTAAACCTCCTAATGTGGTTTTCAACTCAGAAAAGCATTCCCCACCTACCTTACCTGGACCACCGTTAGCCCACCAACTTCCTTTGCAACCTGAACGCCCAACAACTTCCACTTCCACTGGGACTTGACCACCAACAGGCACTGGCTCACCTCACTACGCTCCGAAAGCTTCACCGTACTTTTCAGTTCAGCACGCCACTACTAGTTATTAAACCCCTTTGGGCATGGTCGGGGTACCTTTATCTCTCGTTATCAATTGAATCAGTCAAGAATACAATCAAGCGTTTATCGCCTTTGATCGCTCCCGGCTCGCTTTCGGGGCGAGCCTGCACTCTCGCTTCTCACTCGCCTACGAAAGAAAGCAAAAATACTAGACTCGACTTTTACACCTGCGCTTCCTCACCTGCCTCTCCACTCGTGCCTACTTTCACCAACCGTCCCCTACTCCATCCCTCTGCTTGGCTCTAGCCTTGTCCGGACCTCCACCTCTCTGAGTTCTCGCCCCCTGAGTTGCGTTCTTTGTCTCGTCCATCTGAGGCCGACGGCTAGGAAAGCATACCCTGATTGGATCGACCGAGTTCATCAGTTTCCAAAGGGGTATAAGGTGCCTGAGTTTGTTCTCTTTTCCGGTGAGGAGAAGAAGTCGACTATTGAGCATATAGCTCGGTTCTCGGTCCAGTGCGGGGAAGCTAGGTCCAAGGACTACCTCAAGTTGAGGCTCTTTGCCAACTCTCTTACTAAATCGGCCTTCCCCTGGTATATGAACATCCCTCCAAACTCTATTAAAAGTTGGTACGATCTGGAAAGCAAGTTCCATGAGCAATTCTATAGGACAGACCCAGACATTCAAGTTGCCAATTTGGCAAGATTGACTCAGCTCCAACGGTCGAATCGCGAGGTTTAGGAAGCTTTACCCAGACTAAGGGGTACGTGACTCTTACGCACTACGGGTTAGTGACTCGTTAACACTCCCCGTTCCGTGGGCTCAAGAACTCGATGCTGATGAAACTCCTGCTTTTAGCGACTCGGTTCCTATTACAGACAGGTGGCAGCTTCCCATGCAAAGCTTAATCGTTAAGTTTTGTCAATAACCGTTTTTACGCCTGGGTGGAAAGTCTAGAGCCGCTTTAGGTGGTAACCATACGGGCACCGCCTCTTGACCTCTCGTGTAAAGTATATTACTATCGTTTTACCCCACTCTCGCTTCTACGCTCCTAACGCCTAGTTGTGTAAGCCAACAAGTGAGTTTTGCTTACGTGACACAAGACAGATTGAAAGCAAAGGTAAAGCCGTCCAGTGATCAAGTAAAGGTTACGAAGTGATTAAATGGAACGTACGAGCGAAACGAAATACTTGTTTATATCAATATAGATATAAATGGAGCGAGAATCGGGAGTTGATATTGAGAAACGGAAGAAAGGCCGTGGATCCCTGATAGCCTAGTTGCTTCGAGCCTAACCCCTTGCTTGCAACAGAAACAATACCCGGAGAAAAGTTTCTACGCCTGTAAAGCCATTGCCCCTACGCCAAGCCCCGAAATAAAGAAGGAGGTTAGCCATCACGGGGAAGTGCTGTAAGTTATCTAGGATATGATAGATAAAAATGGAAGGAGCGACCCTTGGACCTATAACCTTACCTTTTTGGGGCTCACTCCTTTCCTACTCGCTTGATCTTGATGACCAAGGACTAGAAACGAAAAGCTAACTTCCAACCCTTGGAAAAACCTGATTCAAGACTTGCTGTACTCACTTTGATGTATTTTATAAGATAAATTATAACTAGCTTAAGGCTTGCTAGAACTCGTAACACAGCTTATAAAGAATACAAGATAAGATCTCAAGTAAGAGTAAGAGACTTAGTCTAAGAAAGGAAAGTCATTTCGTGAAATGGGATTCGTAGCCAGCAAGCAATAGCATCCTGTTGTTATAGAAGAAATGAAATTGCATAAAAGAAATAAGGACCTCGCTCGAAAGCGAAACGAAATGGGGGACACTGTCGGGTATGCCTGACAGAGAGAATTGCTTGCAACGCAACTACAAGCCCAGATGACTAATGGAAGGAAGAGCTTCTGGCTATCGAGAAAGCCCTGCTTGAAGAAAAGGCTACTTCCCACTGCCCTACCACCAAGAACAGATTCTCGCCATCTATTTAGAGGGGAACTTCTTATGAAACAACGCAGCTCCTAGTCCGACAGTTCGCTCTGCGCCTTAAGAGAAAGAGTTCCGGCATACTACTAATTGATTATTTGGCCGTTTGGGATCGGAACAACCTGGGGAAAGTTGTCTTCCTACATAACCTACCTCCCAGACCAAGGGAAGAAGGTATCAGATCTATGTAGTTCTCGACCCCTTTTGTTAAACCAGTTCCTGTGCCTGGGATTCATTCCAGTCGGTAAAGTAATCTGGTGGATGGGGCCCGCCTCACCATTCCCCTTCTCCAAAGCAATCAAAAAAGAAAAATCACCATGAAAAAGGCCTGCCTTTCAGTACGTGAAAGAAGTTCTGCTCTTTATGTGAAGTGCTTTCTCTTTCACTGTCTTACTTTGGCCCCTCTCCTGACCGATAAAAAGATTCAATCCAGCCCCAAGCGTACCAGGGGCTACCCTGTTTACCGGATCCTTTGAGGTCTGCCCGTCCGGCGTCGGTACCTCGCATTTTGTAATTAGGGCGGCACCCCGGTTTTCTGAGTGCCACCTTTACAATAATAAGCAGGCGGCCTACCCGCTTTCCTTTCGGTCAGCTGCCCCTCAACCGCGTTAGGGGTCTTCTTCACTTCTATCCTCCCTAGTTGTATCAGTTCTATTAGAATCAGCATTAGCGGCAGCTCCCACAATGGAAACCTCTGTCTGTCATTTACACCGATGTATCGTACTCTATGTGCATTCTCCTACCATTTCTCCTCCGATTTTAGTTCCATTCAGCCGAGCAAGCCTACTGCGGAGCTCGCCCTTCAGTTTCCCCTCTTCTCGGAAATCCAGCGAAGCAGCTCTTGAACCTCTATATTAGAGAATTTTTTGGGCTGACCGCTCGTTCCACCATGCCCCCCAGGCCGACGTAGACCGCGTAAGTGATCATGGAGCTCTTCTAAGAAGGTGGCATTCCTCTCACTATCAATATCAATATCCTGGAAGAGCTGCTTAATCTCCTTTTCATTCCGAGCCCTCTTGTTATAGCCAATTTGCAGGAGTACACGAATCAAAAACTTTACCTCCTCTCTTTTCGTTAGAAGTTGTTCTTCCTCTTCCACCGAAAGTGGTGCAGGAGGGCTCTCGGGAATCTCGAGGATTTCCACCGGACCACCGGGGCTGGGGGCCCTATATATGATCTGGCTAGGATCCGTTGAAGAAGTATTGACCGGCTTCGCAAGATCCGATATGCTTAGTGGGGCTTCGGTGACCCCCCCCGCCGAGCTAGAAGCTCCCACATCCGCCCCGTTCGGTAACATCAAATTTCCCAGATAGGGCGCGGCTTCGGGAGTTAGGAGGGCCCTCAAAGGAAGCACAATCCACAAGGTCAGACCCCCGGAGCATCCCAGTTTGAGTAACACGAAAGATAGGGCGCGCCCCCCAAGGATGAACCCCACCTTGGAAACCCAGGAAAAAAAGCAACCAATCAAACCTATTTTCAGACAAAGAAGATAAAAAAACAAAACGATAGTGGCTAGGAATAGAAAAGGAAGGTCCCTTCCTTTCCAAATTTCTCCTCGATGAGGAGATAACGGTCGAAGGATATTCATGATATTAGGTTGGATTTATGTTCATTCGCTCTGCGGCATACCGAAAAAAAAAAGAGTATCGGTCGGTCGCCCTGTAGCCAGTGCCTAGCTCAGCTCCGAAGATTGACGAGAAGACCGCCACTGTACATCTTTCTTTCAAAAGATGAGAACACGCTCTTTACTAATAGAATAGAAGGTAAGGCAAAAGCAAGAGTGAAACTACGAGCTAAAAGCGGGTGTGCTCCTATTATAAGATAATACGATACCACCTCCCACTTTTGGCGCACTTGTTTGATGAGCTAAGCCTAAGCGCCCTATAAGTCAAAAGCTAGCCTTACAACTAAAAGCAAGGTCGAAATCAATCCCTCTTTTTCCTGTGCTTTACTAGTAGGGCTAATGAACGACCCTTTGATCTATGTCGTTCCCAGTTCAGCCAGGTCTGATTAAGAAATGCTAAAATGAGTGGAGCGAAGGGTTTTAGAGGGAAAAAGGGGGTGGGAGGAAGCTAAAATGGAAGTAGGGAGTCAATTAACAACGAGGCTGTAGTTTACTAATAAGGACTATTGCGACTAATCTAGCTACCCCGAAGAGAAGGAGGGCCACAAACAAGAGCATCTTTTTTAGATATCCCACAATTAGAGCTATTAGCTTAGCTGGAGTTTTGCTTTTTCGGCTGAGTACGGAACGCTAGCTCTCTCTACTTTAACACTTCGTTCACTGCTGGCCCGGAGTAAGGCATGCCACCTTAATGCACTAGCCAGTTAGAAGGATTTTTTCTATTACTGAACCGGCCTTCGAGACGAAAGGAAGGAAAGCAGGCAACATGAGTATGCTACTTCCTGCGAGAATGGCCCTCCCTACTACAGACTACGCTTGGAAAGTCGGTGATAAGCAAGAAAAGAAGAGAAGAATTTGAAAGAAGAAAAGAGAAGTCCCGAGAAGTACTTCACTTAGCCTTTCTCTAGTAGTTCTTCTCCTCCTTCCTCACTATGCTTCGCTTGACTTGAGTTGGGAAGAGTCATATTCATATTCCTTTTTTAAAACTCCCCGTAATGCTTGTATTCCCTTACTGAACGGAAGGAACGGTTCCCCTACTCGCTTGCTAATGGACTATAGCCGGAACGAAGGCACGGATTATATACCAAGTCTTTCCCATTCTCCTAGTCTCGCAGTTGTCAGCTTCTTAGCTTTGGGTTTACCCCCTTTCCCCTTTCTCTAATAATAAGGTAAGCTTGTTTGTCTTCGGGTTTTCGAGTTGGATATCACCATATACTAGTGCTAGTGCGGGTGAAAGCCTTTATGGAAGAGGAAGGGATCATTGAGGGCATCCCCGGTCTTACAGTGCATTCATGCAGCAAGATTAAGATTGAATGGACATAGAGGGAACGGGGTCTAGTTAAGTTTTCAGGGTGAAAGCCTCTCGAAAAAGGCTTAGCCATTTCCGAGCAACACAAGGCAGGCTAGAAAGGCGAGAGGAGCTATAGTAGCTACATGA
>Ga0153967_100221_pt1:17500-22500 | contig 32188 bp, 30 predicted proteins | sample TSFL051MetaG_FD_104688 | JGI IMG/M metagenome (GOLD analysis project Ga0153967, IMG submission 104688) | Attine ant fungus gardens microbial communities from Florida, USA - TSFL051 MetaG | ecosystem: Host-associated > Fungi > Mycelium > Unclassified | place: USA: Florida, Paynes...
AAGTTACCTCAGCCAGCCGGCTACTTCTTTTCTTCGAGTAGAGTTCTAGTTGCTATAAGAAAATTATCCCATTGATTTGTGAGTTCGTTCCAGTGGACTATATAAACATGCATAGCTTTGCCTTATGAGGGACCCTATTATGGGCTTCTTAGTTGCTTTGCTTATGCCAGCTAGCTTTTGTAGGCTTGTTAGCTTCGCAAGCTCTGCTCTGGAAGCAGCTTATGCCTATGTCAGCGGGTTAGGAAGGTGGCAAGCCCAATCACTTGCTGAGACAAGCTCTCCTCCTATTTCTGCACTGCTTCCGGTTGATGGCTATTATGCCTCTTCCTGCTTTTTTGACTTCTTTGACTCGTCTTCCAGCTCAAACTCAAACGCATAAGCCAAGACTCCTATTCCGGGTAGTGTTTTTTATAGTCCTTTGCTCTTTACAAACCCCTGACTCGTTCATTCACTCGCTTGGATTCAGTCTCGTTCGGTTGTTGATTAGTTCATCGGTGGTTGGTTGCATCAGTTGATTCACTCCTTCCTCAGCATTCGTCGATTGGTGGCGTGGGAAAGGGGCATTCGATCACGGGCAAAGATGTCGATGCAACTCATTATGCAAGTTATGAATTCAAGGTAGAGGGGTTGCCTGATTCACCAGTCTTTCCTCCAGACTCATCGGTAGGGTGATGCTAAACTATCTTCTAAGGGTTGATACTATTACATAGGCTTGGGGCTCCCATGCTTTCCCACGGGTATCTTTCCGTTTGTCGGCTCCTCTTATTCTCAGCACATAGGGGGATTCCCCATCCATTTATCTTTCTATTCCTTTCCCTCATTCCAATCTTGGGGCGTACTACCATGATTCCTTTCCCAGTGTCTTTATTCCCCCCTCATCCGAGGCTCAGACTTCACCCCCATCCCCTTTTCTATTTTTTTATATCAATAGGGAGCTCATCCATCCTTCCTGCCATAAGCGGATGATCTCCTAGCGCGAAAGCCATTGATCGATAGTTATACAAGGCGATCGGAGATCCCTACAGAAGATAGCTTTCAGAAGCCCGATGCTTAAACTCAAATTGCGCGATGAACTCATCAGATGAACTACTACAGGAAAGAAGACCAATTCGACCGAAGACCCTAGAGACCGTTACAAGACAGCTCGACCGGGAAGTAGCATATCTTTCAAGAAAAAAATTCGGTTACAAGGTATTCGCCCTAATTGAATAAAAGAAGGGAAGCGTATTCGTGGACAGATGAGCGTTTGTTACCGTTTACAAGAGTAAATACCGAAACAGAGAATTCCAGATGCCCTCAGACAGATGCCACTAAAAAGCCGATTCTCGCATGTTTTTAGAGGCCGTACTTGACCCATCCGACCCCTTAAACTCGCGATTTCGCAAATAAAATAGACCATTCCGGACCTTTTCCTCATGTCGCTACCAGCTACAGATCAGATATGACCGGTTGAAGAAAGAAGAAAAGATCGATGAACGATTAAGCGAGACTTTGCCTTAGAGATCAATGAAATGCGACCGAGAAGCTTTATTACAATTACACAAAAGTTTGATGAGGACCTCTTGCTTCTGCTTCCCTGCTTACTTTTGCTATCACCTCAACTGCCTTTCTACCTGCTTACTTAGAATGAAGATCAATAATGGGCGGAAAGGCTTTACACAAGACCACAGAGCGAGAGAGAGAGCCTTCACTTACCTGCTTAACCGTGCCCTCCTATCGTACCTATATCCCCTTTCCTTCAGTTACATCCAGTCTCAGTTCTGCTTCCAACTACTGATGGGAGAAGGCTTGGACGTATGGCATACGGGAATGGTATATGAAATGAAAGGCTGGAAACAGAGCTGGAGATGAGCGCTAGCCAATGGTTAATACTTTAGAAAGCACCTTAGCAATTACCAGTAATGCCCCTATCGACCTCAGTCTTGTTTTTTGCTAGCTTGAGTCTAGAACTTTACTATCTCATTAAACGCCGAATATCCATATATATATTTATATATTTATTTGATTTATGGAAGATAGTCGGCCTACTTCTAGCTGTTCCAGCGATTATGCCCGTTCTAGCTCTACCATCCACCCCTATCATCATAATAGAAAGGGGTACTTTCGGGCTGATCTGTGATGGGTCAAGGCGACCGAGAGGACACATACCTCCTCCATATTCCTTAAATGGGCAAGACTCGGATACTGCATGCGATAAGTATAATAGTTTACTGAACGACTACTTAGATCTTGATTGATTTGGATGCAATGGAATTTTGTCAAATTACTCCAAAAAAAGCCATCCCATGAGTATACATGACCCCACTACCCGTATAAAGCGTACATCTCTGCTCAGGGAGTAGGTCAAAGCTTTTTATAAGAAAAGTAAAAAGCTGGAATCCGAGAAGACAAGACCCCCTAAGAGCGTCTTGTAAACCAATTATTCGATCTGGAGATCCCAGCAAGGCTGCCGGAGACATCCCTGGCTTTAGTGATGTCTCTTGCAAAGAAGAATTCGTAGAGATTTTCCCAGAATCCCAGTCCAGCCTACCCGACTGATATAATCTAGAATCCACTCTCCGCCCTTATTAGTAGTAGGCGAATAGTGACCCTATTTGTATGCGCATTCACACGACGGGCACGTTCCAAGATCTCCCGCAACGAGAACCTAACACATGGTTTATTGATAGTAAGCTGATTAAATTAAATAAATGGATCATAGGTTGGTTGAATATTGAGTTCCGCTTAGGCTACCTGTTCTGTTCACGCGCTACTAAGCCGCACACAGGATCTTAGACGGGTTTCGTCCCCTTTCGGGAACACCTTCTTACTAGTAGGCAGGGGCTAAGCCTGATGCAAATATACCAAAAAAGAAGATATCTAGGGTCGATTCTACGAAGAGTAGATTCGCCCCTTATGTTATGGCTCGTCTCGCGCTTAGTCACTCGCGGGATTCGGATAGGGGAGCAGCAAGTCTTTTCTGAAAAAACTCGCAGTTCTCCCCCTTATCTAAAATCTAATAAAAATATATATATATTTTTATTAGATACTAACTCTTTGGTTGGATTGGACAGGGACTTCTATAAAGATCTTTCCACTCATTCATCATACTCAAAGTCGAAGTCACGGCATGGGGGGCTCGGAAAAATAACGAGAATCAGTGTCGTGGTGGTGCTACGAGATGGCGATTTATCGTATAGAAGAATAGATCCGCGGCGGACCTATTGATTGACCATAGATGCGAACCGATCGACTGCTATCTAAGAGAAGATAAGTAGTTCTTCTATCGTTCAAGGGCGCGGGGAGAACATGTAGCGGCTTGCCTAGATCTCGTATTTCCCACGTAGTCCGTCGGTCAAACCAACGATTCTCTTCTCAAAGTAATAGAGAGATTCTTTTTCTTTTTCTAGTATGTAGCTCCGCGAGCAAGGAGCGCATCATCGGGGCAGGGCGAAAACGAACATAGGATCATCATCATGGCCCTTTTCTTGTTTCTTTTGTTTGTGCCCGGTCCGTTGTGTGTGTGTGTTTTTAAGGCTTATCCGGGGGCTGCTGCTCTGGGGCATCCAATTCCTCTTCTTTCTTTTGCTGCTGATCTCACATCGAGAGCAGCTCCTTCTTGTTCAGGGTCATCAGATGAGAGATTTTCCTCTGATTTCCGAGAAATCGGTCAAGCGGGGGGCTACCCTCGACTCACCTCTCTATCTATAAAAACCCCTCCCCCGAGGAGAGGGCTCGTAATGATCTTCTCAAAGATCACAAGGTCCTGAAGTGGCAGGATAGGGGGGGGGGGAGGATCCGTAGGTTTTTGTGAAAGGGATGCTCTTATCATGGTATTGCTGAAAAGAAAAACCGAATTCCTCTATTTGATGTCGATTCATCCACACTTCCATTCCTTGTAGGGGAAGGCTAACTGCTTGCTGGCTGGGAGCTGTATGAGCGGTAACGTCCACGTGCGGCTCCGTGAGAAGGGCGGTGGACAGAAATGGCCTTGTTGTACCTCACTCTCGTCTTCAATGGGGTCTGCTCTTTTTTTTTTGGGAGAGTATGCCAATATGATCTTAATGAGGTGCGGGGCTTTGCATCTGATATTCGTTGGGCTTCCCTCTTCGGGAGCCTGCGTCCCGGCGTTTTTGTGCAATAAACCCCTCCGGCCGAAGACTAGTGGTAGGTGGTCCCGCGGAGCTTTCGGAGAAGGGTAGCCTAGTGTGTAAGCACAGCAATGAACCGCGGCGAACCCTCGACGACCTATCTAAGATTAGGGGGGAGATCCTCAGTAGTGGTGACCCTTTCACCCTTCCACGGACTGATACATGTACCGAATGCTCATACGGGAAAGTTGACTCCTGGGTCTGGAACCTGGGGGTTGCTCCGAGAAATCCTTTCTTTCTCGTCCACTCAGGGGGGTGCGGACACACCTGCGCGGATTACAGGTGACGGTTACAAGAATGGCGGGGAAGTGAACAGTACCCGACGACATTCAGGGATGGATGTAGACCCATCGGGCGGGGATAATCATTCCGGTCCTGGGAGAGGTGGCGACCATTCTCAAGAACCAAAAAGACTGAGCTGAGGGAAGCCCTATGAGTCACTGAAACGACGGCAGGAGGGCCTTTGATCTACCAATAGAGGGAGCAAAAAACGGGCTTTGCCCCCCTTTACAATATGAAGAAAGAAATAAGGGTTGAAGTTTAGACCGCTCACAGTAGTTCTACCTATAGAAAAGATCATGAAAGAGGCGATCATGATGGTACTCGAATCTATTTACGATCCCGAGTTTCCAGACACATCGCACTTCCGCTCGGGTCGAGGCCGCCGCTCGGCCCTAAGACGGATCAAAGAAGAGTGGGGAACCTCTCGCTGGTTTTTGGAATTCGACATCAGGAAGTGTTTTCACACCATCGACCGACATCGACTCATCCCAATCTTTAAGGAAGAGATCGACGATCCCAAGTTCTTTTACTCCATTCAGAAAGTCTTTTCCGCCGGGCGACCAGTAGGAGGTGAGAAGGGCCCTTACT
>Ga0153967_100221_pt1:25000-32188 | contig 32188 bp, 30 predicted proteins | sample TSFL051MetaG_FD_104688 | JGI IMG/M metagenome (GOLD analysis project Ga0153967, IMG submission 104688) | Attine ant fungus gardens microbial communities from Florida, USA - TSFL051 MetaG | ecosystem: Host-associated > Fungi > Mycelium > Unclassified | place: USA: Florida, Paynes...
CCTTTCAATGGCTCCCTTAATTATGTGCGGGGAATTGCCCTCTTGAGTAATGGGAAGCGGGCTAGTCCCCGAAAATGCCCGTTCCTTTGTCGTTGGGGCTAAAAAGAATCTTTCTTGTGCGTTATTCTTCTTGTTTTGTCTTTGTATGCACGAGTCTTTTCTTTTTTTTTTTCTTCTTTCTCTGTCTCTTCCAGCCATAACTCCTCTAGCCTTTAACAGTCAGGGGTCACGATGATTGGAGAGTTCTTCCCCTTTTGTCCCGCAGGGTGAAGGCCCTTCTAACTCGGAAGTAGAGTAGGGTCAGAGTATAAGGATACCCCTGTGATAGACAGGGATCTTTCTCTTGTTACAGGTTAAATTCTGAGGGGAACCCTGGTTTGGGCTTTTCTACTCCCACTAGTATTTCATTAGGGGGAAGCTCTGAACCCTTCACTGCTTCTCCGGACGATAACCCCTTGTGTGGTAAGGTTGTAAACTCTCTTGAGAAAAAGAGCTTTGCCCTTAACTGAAAAAGAATAAAGGCAAGAATCCAGTTTCTTACCCCGGGCGAAGAAATTTGTTGGTTTCCTGAAGCAATCCCTTTTTTGGCTGTTGGAATGTGAGGGGTCCGAAGGAGCATATGAAAGAAAGAGAAGTTAGGCTAGAGCACAGGCTTTCCTTTTGTGGTCTGGTAGAGACCAAAAAAGTCAAAGCAGTAAATAATGAAAAAGTTCTGAAGAACATTTCGAGGGATTGGGAGGGAGCTTCACAGCTTCTAACTCTAATTACCGGAATTTAAATAGATATATACAATATACATAGCAAGCATCTTAGTCAGTCCTCCTTGACTATGAATTCTAAAGCGGCATTCCCCCTTGACGTGAACAGACGCTTTCTCGGAGAAAGCTTTTTTTTTCTTTGTTCACTTCACTTAGCAGAATCAAAACCTTTCTTTTCTACGCTTTCTTCTCTTAAGATATTTATTGATAGTGACAGCTGATAGGGAAAGCTTACTCTTTGATCGACCAAGCCGAAAGACAGACACATTTCCTAAAGCCACGCCCCTACCGCCAACATCGGATATTCCTTGAAGCCTTCAAAGATCGGATTCAATCGATTATTCGCATTTAACTTGAACAATTCTTGTGACAACAGACGGAATTCCTTCGTTCCCTTTCTCAAAGGCGAAGATCTCGATTTCGAACAAAAAGGCAATCTAGAGTACAAGCAGAATATTTCGGATATAAGAAAAAAGATCTGGGAATCATCCAAACTCAAAAGAAAAAAATCACTATTCTATCAGCTCAGCTCTTGTGAAATGGTATCTGTGGTTGCCCTTGTGACTATGCTTTCTGTGGTGAACGTCGACTCTTCACTCTTGCTTTCGTGGGAACAAGAATAGCTATGGTTTCAGAAGCAGTGAACTCTTCTTTCTTCTCTCACCTGTAGGCGAGTGAGTGACCCAATGAAAACGAGGAGAAGAGGTCACGTCTCAGCCCAGGGCTACTTTACATAGCTATGATTCGATCTCTCAAGATCTCAGATTCGGATTTTATGCTTTTCATCTCTGTTAACGAAAGCTAATCCACTTTTTATCCCCTACTGAAGGAATGTAAGTCAGTCTCAGTCTGGTTCTTTGCTTTGTTCACTCGGAGTTCCGTCTTTCTGAAAGAGTCAGATCACTTCCTTTAACGGGAGCAAAAACTCCCTTTACTTATTCTTCTACCGCTCCTGCTTTCCCTTCTCCCCCGGGAGATGAGTCAGACTCGGGCTATTTGAACTAGAAAAAAAAAGGCGTGATTCCCCCTTGGGAGCACTTTCATCCGAATCTCTTTCTCTTTTTAATACAATACACAATTCTTATTCCCATCTCTCCAATCGTTAATTGGCAAGGCTCCTCGAAGCTTTTTTTAGAGCTTCCCCTTTCTTTTTTGGGTAGACTGACTCTGGATACAAAGAAGACCAAGCCTAGCGACTGTCATACCTGGTAAGTCCATCTCTCGTTGTTCGATAGGACCTGGAAAAAGCATGCCATGAATGATTCTTGCCCTCGGCTTACTGAACTACAGGGGTTTCTATCCATATCAAATGAAAACGGGTGTGAACTCCTCTAGCCAAGTCAAGCTTTTGCAGCTCTATATCCAATTCCTACTGCTAAGCAAAATTGCCCACCTTCAAGCTAGTCGAACTAGAGCCTTATGCCAATGAGAACCAAGAGAAGAAGGAAATTGGATTCCCAAGGACACATCTATACTACGCTATTCTTCGGATTTGATTCTTTCTTCCTTTTTTAAAAGAAATTCTCTGCCCTACTGTCTGTGGTAAGTCAGTCTGGTTTGCCTGTGAATCCAGCTTTCGATCGCTTACTGTACTCTCTGTTTTGTCTCGCCTTGAGCTTGCGCCTGGTATTCATTCTTTTATGCCTTTCGCCCGGTAAGGACTTAAACAATCGAAAACGGATGAAATAGCATCGGAGTCGAGAACAGCGCATATTCCAACAAGACCATCAACTGCGGGTAGGCTTCAAGCTCCTACTCATAGCCGCTCTTAGTACTAATTCCAAGCACAGAGAAGACGCTCTTGGTCTTTGTTGGTGTGACAGTCTACGGTGTTTGAAATAACCATTGTTTGCAAGGTAACTCAAAAATCAAAATCATAATAGAAGAAAGCTGCTAGCAGAGGGTGGAGAAGTGCCACACTTTCGTGGATTGATCGAGTTACGTGTACTGATTCTCATCGAGATTGGGTTGGTGCTTAGATCGATTCAAGCGGATCGAACTTTCTCTTCTATAAGGGGATTGGTTCATATCAATCAGAAGTGCATTCAGTTATCTCTTTTTTCTTTTTCTTCTCGTCAGTTAGCTCTGCCGAATGCCTAAAAGGATTCCATTCTTTCTGGCGGATCTAGTTCTTATAAGGAAGAGATGGGCCTATCGCCGTAGGTAATATACAGTCTTATGACAAAGGAATAGAGGGAATCTTGAGATTGGTTATCCCACGCTACGCCCCTCTTAAACTGGATCCAATAAGGGATTTATCGAACCCAAACAAACTATGGGTTTCCGAGCTAGATTGCAAAACCAGGGGGCATTTCTCAGTCAGGTCATCATCAAAAGAAAGAGTCGCTTACTGTTACTAGAACAGCTCTCCTAAGCTGCTATTGGCCAAACCCATTTCTACTCCAGTTTCGTCTGGTAAAAGTTCAGGACGGGAAGCGAATTGAAAACCGGCCTCAAATCCCTTCGAACCAGGCTTTTTTCTCCATTTGAAATGTTTCACTCACCTTATTCAACTGTCTTGCATGGTTTTTTGGGAGGACCTTTTTCTTCCAATAAGACTATTGGGGCCTATTAATCAACACTCCTTGGGACCCCCAGGCTCTGGATGACAAAGCAGCAAGGACCCTCCATCAACAAATCTGGTCAGGCCAACAGCCAACAAGGGGCTGTTGATTTGATGGGAGTTGTTTTTGTTGTTTTCCAGAGTAGACAGGCTTGGAGGGGAGTCAAAAAACCTCGCCAGGTACACTTTCTGAGCTAAGTTGGTGTTACGCGCGTGGATAGTAGGGCGGAAGGGCAAGCTTAGTCCATGGCAAAAGAGGGGCTCTCAAACAGCCTCTGTGCAGCAAATCGAGGGTTTTGGTGTCACTGAATCATGGGCATTTCCCCTCCGTGAGATAGAGATATTTACACTCTATTTTCGGAACCATCTAATTTTTTGGAAATATCGAGGGTTACTGTCAAAAAAGTCTTCCTTTTTGGCACTTTTTGGAGTTCAATAGCTAGTAGTGCTATTTTTGTTTGCTTCTTATGACCAATAAGAAAGAAAGAGGCAAGCCCGCGAACCCCGATCCAGAAAGACCGAGAATAGTGACCTGGGACCGGAAAGACCGACTTCCATTTTCTAGCAGGAGTCTCTGTGCTATGGCACTATCGGACTAATCATACTATAGGTCTAGAGTCTGCACGATCTTCTTCTAGTATAGTATAAAATACCAAAATCCCGTTCCTGAGCTTCCCGATCTAGTATGTGAGGCAGTCCCTCCAGCTTGTCTGGTTTACCGGGCTACCTCTGCCAAGATTCCAGATTTCCCCGTGGATTGCTTAAAGAGCTTTTTTTAAGCGAAAAAGACGCTGTTTCTAAGAGAAAGACTTCTTCAACTCCTTCCTATTCTAAACCTAAAGTGAAGACGCCTCCCCTTAGTTCTGTCTTTCTGGGCTTCTAGACGAATAGCGTAGTAAAGCAAGAAATGAGATTGTCATTTTTTTTATTATTGAACTTATGAGCGTAAGGGATCCCCCTGCCTCACCGGATGAGGGGAGCCCGAGAGGTAACTCCTGAATGAACTCTTAGGTAGTCTCCCTTCTTATATGCACTACTTCCTATTTGATTGGAATTTATGTTCTTACTTGAAGGTTGGTCGTAGATCTCTTATTTTGGAAGTTGGCTGTGGCTTTATTTCCTTACTGTGTTGGGAGTTCTCTAAGGCTAGTGCAGCGATGTGACTCAACCCAAAGGATTCACGGGTATTTCACAAGAAAGCAAATGTGCCTATCGTAATGATAGCCAACAAACTACAAGCTAGCATGAGAGATCAGGGACCTTTAGAGCAAGGTACATAAGGATGAGAATATCATCAAATATACATGATCTAGATGAAGGCAGGATTATAGCAACACTTTGGGGATTCCTTAGAAGAATAAGGGTGTGCAATTCACCCTTCGCCTTCTTTAGTACGACACCAAATCATGTTCACTTTGACTATAATTATTGCGAGGGGTACTTTATCCCTTATCACCTCGATCCAGAAGAAAGAAGCTTTTGCAAAGATTATATGGACTCATATCTAAAATTCGAAAAAGAGAGACTATTTCACGCAATAAGTGAGGATGAAGACCTATTAAAAGGAATCTTTTTCACAAAGCACGGACAGTGCGCTGAGTTAAAGACAGTCAGATTAGTGACGGATAATAATGAGACCGGTAGAATGGAAATCTTAATCAACCTCAGGAGAGATTGGCAAAGCTATAGGTTCAAAGAAAAAAAGAAGAATAAGCTACACTCTCTTTCCATTATTGACTTTGCAAAATCCCTTTGAAGAAACCTAACTTAGAAAAGAGAAGTGAGAAAAACAAAGAAGAAAGAAAGCAAAGTAGAGGTCAGGTTGCATTCTGAAGAGCCAGAACGGGTCACTTGGCAAAAACAACTTCTAAAGCAAGAATGGAACTTTTGTCATTGTAATGTATGGAGAAATGAAGACCCAAACAAGATGGATTACGCAACCTGGCCCTTAGAAATCACTCCAAACAAGGTAGAAAACGGCAGGTAGTATAAAATCGATATCGATAACAACCAAGAAGTACTACTAAGACTCACGCTAGATAACGAAGACGAAGAGATGGAGACGGAGTTCCATTGGCAAACCTACAGGGAAATCTTAGCGAAAGAAGAGTATAATGCAAACTGGGAGACTGGCTAGCTTATAAAAAGTCAAATTCGCCCACTGCGGGGAGGATCAAGAGTGGAAGAATGACGACTAAGAATAAACAGAGGGAGGAAGAGGGATTTCAAATCCTAATATCTTCTCACGAGGGCGGATACGTTAAGGTCTTTGTTGGGAAGACCTTGCTAGCGAAGTAAGCAAGAAGAGGTATGCGCGGGTGCAGTAGTTCAAGAACTACGTTATGACTTGATCCCTTCAAAAGGGTAGGTAGGCAGCTTGAGAAAAAGATCTCAGGTTCAGTCGCCAAAAAAACCAATCCTATAGCGCTAGCGTGCACACTTCCGTTGATGTGCTTCACCGATCGATGGAATCTTTTTGACATTGATTAGTCGGACCAAGACCAATGCTACTCATTCTGATCTCAGCTGCTTTGTCTCTTTCTCGGGTACATCCCATACATACAAAGACTGGAGGAAGCAACTTCGCCAATGGTACTTCTTCCTTCTTCAAGCTCTTCCTCGCCGCTACTTCGATCTTTCAGGTGTAGAGGGAAAAGAGAGTCTTAAGCAGCAAGCATGAGTGAACAGAGACAGCTATTACTACAGAGAGCCCTAGCCTGGTTCCTTCTTTCTTGCCTGCCTCTCCGCTTCTGTCAGCATAGAGGAAGGTTTTCACTTCCGTTGAGAAAGAAGAAATGCCCTAGCTCAGCTTCCTAGCATGACACATCGGCTACGCCATCAGAGACTGGAATGATCCTCCACTTGCTAGTCAGGAAATATCACCGCTCCGTGGGCTTCTTTCGCTGCTCTCTTAAGCTATCGCTCGCTTTACGAGTGCAACCAACAAGAAACTCTTAATTAAGAGACTATGCTGGTATCTATCTAAGAGTCAATATCTGTGAGAAGCTTCCTTCTCATACACATCCGAAGCAACGTTTGATCATCAGCATTAGAGAGTTTTGCCGGTCCTTGAAAGAGCGTCATTAGTCTAGCTCGTCATGACTCGATCATGGCCTTAGGCGGAATTGGTCCTGGCCGGAAGAACGAAAGATACCGGCAAGCACAGAGCAGTCGTCCAAAGGGGTTCCGTAGAGTAGTCTAACCCCGGGTCAATCCTTGGAGCTTTCTCCATGTCCGACAGAGAAAACTTGGTGCGAATCGGGGTGATGTAATCCACTGCTCGTCTAACTAATGTACTTATGTAGTTCCACGCAAATATGGCTGCCCGGAGAATCCGTCGTTGCTAAGGAAGAGAGTCGAGCCATAACGGATTGATGTGGCGTAGCGGCGACTGGAATCGATCTGAATGAAGCTTCAAGCGTAGTTCCGGGGCTTCTCCTATACCCCTCCTATATGGAGGAAGATTAGGTGGGGAAGGTCATAGTGAAAGCAGCAAGCTGGAAAGTAGCCGTTGATCTAGTTGCTTCTACTTTCATCGAGATTGCCCTGGTGTTCGTAACACCTCTCTTTGCCGAATCGACTGTTCACTCTGTTCCCATGAACAGAGAATTGCTGTTCTTTCATCCTGGTTCTATCGTAACTACACTAAATAAGTAGTTGATCCATCCCGTTAAAAGATGTTGAGTAAGGGCACTTGCTGTTGCCGCTCTTAGAGTAAGCGCTGCAAAGTGAGTAGGAAGAGGGCCGGCTCTTCGATTTCATGAAGGGGCTTCAACCTACGCCAAAATGTCCAAGACTTAGGGGCGAAACAGGCAGCTAGCCTGCTAGATTGAAAGTACTTAGCCAAGGGGGGTCGAGACCAGGCCA
>Ga0153967_100222_pt1 | contig 32155 bp, 41 predicted proteins | sample TSFL051MetaG_FD_104688 | JGI IMG/M metagenome (GOLD analysis project Ga0153967, IMG submission 104688) | Attine ant fungus gardens microbial communities from Florida, USA - TSFL051 MetaG | ecosystem: Host-associated > Fungi > Mycelium > Unclassified | place: USA: Florida, Paynes | collected...
ACTGACTACTGCCCTAATAGTACTTTGGCTATCACTCCAAGGAGGAGATCTCTACTCTAATCGCCTTCTTAAGGATGCGGCAATATTCCTCTGCGTAGACTGATCACAATGGACCAGTAGCACGAAGTATTTAACATGAAGAAGAGTACAAGTATACTAACGAGCACCACTCAGTTGTGAGGTCAGGTCTTAGCTACAGTACCCGAGCTTGGTACCGCACTGCCACCGTTAGTCCCTAACTGACTAATAAGTCCCCTTAAGCTTGGGGCCCAGCTATCAGGAAGTTGGGAGTGATCTGAGTTGATCACCCACCGAGGGAGCGATGAGAGTAAGTTAGACAAGGATCAAGGTGATCAGTGTCTGGAAGTGTAAATGAGTTCTAGTATAAGGATCTCGGTAGTGGTTGGGTAACCTTAACCTTAATCTCACTCTTTATCGGAGTTTGACAAAGAGAACTCGTTAGAGCCCTCGCTAAATTATGTACGCTACTTATACATGTCTGATTGTTTGTCCCTATTTACTGATCCGATTATATTACATAATAAAAAGAAAATAAATATTGACTTAGAGACGGAAGGTAATTCATGACACAAATAATGGACAAGATCCTGGGATAGGGTTCAAGATGAGGAAGAAGGGGAAACATGAAGGAGCAGAGAAGTTTGTGGAGAGGATGAAGAATGTGCAGGAGAAAGCAAAAGCAGCACTACAGAAAGTGCAGGAAGAGATGAAGCGGTATGCAGATAGGGAGAGAGGAGAAGTAGAGGAATATCGAGTGAGCGACTTAGTGCTGCTCAGCACTAAAGAAATAAAGTACCAAATGGTGGGAAGACATATAGATAAATTCACAGAACACTTTGTAGGACCTTACAAAGTAAAGGCTATAATTTCTAGTAATGCAGTAGAGTTAGAATTGCCTAGCACAATTAGAATACATCCGGTAGTCAACGTTAGCAGAATATGAAGGTACAAGTTGCAAATAAAAGGGCAGAGGAAGGAAACACCACAACCCGTGGTAATTGAAGGAGAAGAAGAATGGGAAGTGGAGAAGATTATTAATAAGAGAAAAGTACGGGGAAAGGACAAATACTTGGTGTGATGGAAGGGATGTACAGCAGAGAAGGATACTTGGGAAAGTAAAGAGAATTTGAAGAACGCCATGGAGCTGGTCAAAGAATTTACAAAGGAATATAGCAGGGAAGAAGAAGAAGAAGTAAGATGGCAAGAAGCAGAAGGAGATAGGAAAACGTTTAGCAGAGAATTGCCAGGAAGATATACAGCAAAGTTACTCTATGGGTGGGGCAACAAAAGATATGACAGAGAATATTGGAAACGAATGGAGGCAAATTGGAAATGGTGGAAGAGAAATCCATTTTCAAGGTATAATAACAATCTGTTCTTGAAGAGGATGGAAGAGGAAAAACAAGAGTACAAAGGAGGAAAAATAGAAGAGTGGAACGACGAAGAAGATGAGGAAGATTGACAGAGAATAAAAGAAGATAGAAAATATCTGGAGAAGTTAGAGGATGAGAATCAGGATATGGGCAACCTAAGGGACCCATACAATGAATTATAAAGAAGTCCTCGGGATGAGGACCCTTGAAAAGGGGGTGATGTCATGAATCGCCTTCTCTCTCTAAGTCAATATTTATTTTCTTTTCTTTTTATTTTTATTTAATTATGTAATATAGTTGGATCAGTAAATAAGGACAAATAATTGGACATGTATAAGTAGTAGACACAATTCAGCAAGAACTCTAACGAGTTCTCTTTATCAAACTCTGACTTAGAGTGCAAGTGAGGTTAAGGTTACTCAACCAAGACTTCAATCGTTACAAGTTGACACAAATAGGGCCTCTTGCAACTCAAAATAGTTCTCAGGAGAGAGGCAGTTGGCTGGGAAGGCTATAGAAATGTTTATTTGAGTTGAATTTTTTTGGTGTGGAATTAAATGTGTGGAATTTCACATTGAATTTGTCTGTGGTGTTATTCTAATAGTTATCCTAATATATTTATGGTATGGCTAAGCAGCACAGACCTGTACATCTAGCAGGAGCCAAAAACAAATTCAAGGCATGCTCTGATTGGGGAATTTAGGAAGAGATTTCCTCAAAGTAATCATGCATGCACATTCTGAATAATTGTAGTCAGCTCATCTATAAAAATGGTGATCATACAGTGATCAAACATCTTGTTCTGCTCCTAACAGACAACCATGGAGCATTTGCTTGGTCAAGTAACATCACTTGACCTTAATATGGGGTGCTATCATGGAGTCATTGATGACAGATTTAAAGCACAGGTATGTCTTCAAAACTAAGACCAGATAGAAATGACTAGATAAATTGAATGTTCAGGAGGAAATACAAAAGGTACATGCATCTAAGACCAGATAGAAATGACTGGTCTTAGGGCTTACATGATAAACACTTTATGTACAATACAGGTATACTATTATTTACCTAAGAATAGACATGTTTCAGGCATTTCTGTATGTCTCTCAATCTGAAACATAATGAGACAGAGGAGGAATGACAAAAGGTAGATGGATTTTCTAGAACATACTTTGTCAATTGAGTACTGCTCCTTTAATCCTGCTTTATTCCTTTTCTCACTTCTCTTGTGTCTGGATCAGTTGCGAGTGATCTGGGTTTTGTACATTTCTCATTATGTTTCTCTTTGTAGTTTGGGCCGTGTATTGTAGGGTGCTAGGTACTTTACTGTGGACTGTGAGCACCATGTTATAAATTTATGATTTTAACAAAAACTCAAGTGTGACATGTAACAGACTTGACAAATAGATGACATTATAGTTGTAAGTCACTTGACAGCATATTTACCGGGCCGACTTGATAGTTAAATGTCCGCCGTGTCATGTAGTGTACTTCTTTTTACAGGCACTGATCTGTGTTTTTTCAGCTGACTATCTTGACATGTTTTGAGAATGTTCTTGAGGACACATGTTACTCTCCTCCAATCAGATTAATTTGTTAAGATGGTGCAGTACTTTGATGTGGGGAATACTCTTCGAATTCTGTTCGTTAATTGTCCAGGCCATCTAAACGACGATGAACTGATATAGGAATGTGTTGAGGATGTGTTCTCTTTCCTCTCCCATCTCTTATCGGTGTTCAATATCTGTTATCTCGTTTTCTACTGATTGTCCTGCTTACTAAGTGCACAGTTTTTTGTGTACTGGAGTAGATACTTTCCTCAGGTCTGCGTTTATCAGGATGAGGTGAATGCTTTCATTTATTGGACAATTATCTATGTTGACGTATCTAGTTGGACTGTTTTACAAGTGTCGACCTCCTCCATCTACTTTGCTGTTACTTGAGAATGCTGATGTAGAACACGAGGTTAAGAAGGCAGGTGGGTGGCATGACCTTGAAAATTGACTGTGAGATATGGAGATACAATGCTCATTACTGAGAGACGGGAAGCTGCATCATAGTCCAAGATTGGAAAAGCTATATTGAGGGCTTGCAGATGTGGAAAATTTTTCTGGCGCCGAAAAAACAACTTCAAGCAGGTAATCCGATCAGGGAAGCCTGCTGTTGGGAATATCCTGGACACACAAACTGCTGATAAATGGCTTCAATATGGTATAAAATGTGTACTGGAAATCTATCATCGCCAACTTGCTAGCTTGATATTCTCTGGGATGTTGATTTCTTCCATAACTCGGCCGCTGTTGACGTTTGCCTTGCTGTGCTCTCAGGTTTCATTGGCAGCAGTCGTACACCAGAATATAGATGCACTGCCTACGGACATCAGATTTGATTTCATCGTCGCTGGAGGTCAACACAGCCTTTTAATACCCTGAAATTTGTCAAATTTATGTCGTAATCAGGTGGTACAGGTGGCACACTAGTTGCATCCCGGCTCGCCGAAAATCCCCACTGGACAGTGTTGCTAGTTGAAGCCGGAGGCTCGTAAGTATGCCTAAAAGGATGTTTGACAACTGAGCTATTGAGCATAAATTTTCTAATAGGAATGATGATGTCTGGGAAACACGCGTACCTGGACTTTGGAAAAATCTTACCAAGACACGCGTAGACTGGAATTTCACGACAGTACCCCAGACTGGCCTCAATGATCGACCGGTAGAATATCCGAGGGCTAAAATGCTAGGTGGATGTAGTTCCCACAGTAAGTTCAAGGAACTGGTTTATGTATAGACATATGTGAACCATGTGCCGAGATTCCATGATATACACCCGAGGATCGAAGGGTGAATGGGATCGCTATGCGGAGATTGGCGGGAGTGGTGGTCTGAGATGGGATAACATGTTACAGATACTAAAGAAAGTATGTCTTATCGAGAAGTACGAATATCAGTATCATTCTCACCATGGAAGATAGGAAGAGAGATTCACACATGGTCGACAAAATTATAGTGATGCGGGTCACTACAACCCGACGTTCCATGGAACACAAGGGCAACTTTTCACACAGGCACCGTATTCAGACCATCCGTTTAATGATCTGATCATTCAAGCCTCTCAGCAATTGAGCAAGGAGTTTCCTTTCGACCGTGATTGGAATGATGGTTCAACCGTTGGGATAGGTAGGGAAATTTCTATCGCTTGTCATGTTTTTCTGACAGAGATTTTTGCTCACAGGCTGGACCCAGTGTACCATCGATCCAAATTCTGAGCGCAGTAGTGGGGTGACTGCATTTTTGAGTCATACAGGCGAAAACGTACACATACTCCTCAACACCCAAGTGACCAGAGTGATACCTATCAGACCGAACACCAATGAGTTTCGAGTGGTCGAAGTTGGCTCTGAAGCTGAAAGTCAACGCAAGAAGATCATAGCCGAAAAGGAAGTGATTGTTTCAGGTGGCGTAATTGGAACGCCTCACATCCTTCTGCACTCTGGTATCGGGGACAAGGAAGAGCTCGAGGCGGTAGGTGTCAAAACCCTGGTCAATAACCCGAGTGTAGGGAAGAACTTGTCTGACCATGTGTCGGTGGCGACACTATTTTCCACCAGCATGCCAAAGACAAGGTGTGATGTTCTCTCTCATGCGGTTGACAGTACATGTAGCTCAATATCATTTAGTTTTGATCAGGATGCGGCTCTGAAAGAATGGAACACAACGCGTACCGGACCACTCAGTCGACCTTTCCAAATGGACCACTTGACTTTCGTCCGACTTCCGAAGAATGCACCACCGTTCAGGAAAGAAGGGTTTCAAGATCCATCACCACCAAAAGGCTCGGCTCATATTGAGTTCTCCTTTCACATGATTGGTGATCTAGGCCAAGGCTCTACCGATGGCAGGTCTGGTCTACAGGCAGATGTCGTCAACCTTCATCCCTTCTCTCGTGAGTATCCGTGTATTGCTCAGAGGCTCTCATCTCATATCACGGAGGCGGCTCTGTAACAATCAATAGCTCGAATCCGTTCAACTATCCCTTGATCGACCTCGGTCTCCTCGAAGAGAAAATAGATATTTCAATATTGCGGGAAGGAGTTCGTAGTATTCGCAGGTTACTCTCTGGCCCTGCCTTCAAAGGAACTGTTTTTGGTTCCGTCATCCCATCCGTAAATGTGACATCTGATGAAGACCTGGAAAGCTTCTTAAGAAACGCGGCGACTACTTTCTCCCATGCAGTTGGTTCTGCTTCTATGTCCCCTCAAGATGCAAAATGGGGAGTCGTTGACCCAGATTTCCGGGTCAAAGGTACGAGTGGATTAAGAGCGGTCGACGCATCGGTCATTGTAAGCTTCTTACGACCCTGGAAAAAATTACTGCTCAACGACGTTCGATAGCCCTTGCTCCCGAGTGCACATACACAAGTACCGGTGTATGGGTTTGCAGAGTGGGCTAGTATTATCATTTCTCGAGATTATGCATGAAAAAATCATTTCGGATGTTCGGGGAGTTCTCTTTATTGTTCTCCCTATTTGCTGTACGGTTGACGATGCCTTGCCGTTTCGGGTATGAGTTCTTCATTGAAATACAACCTGCTTCTCGTTTCTGCAAATGATTACTCGATCACACACAGTGATCGACTAAGCAATTAACGCGTCTGAATTTCTGGGATGTACTGCTCGTCCTACTGTCGGATGACTTCCTAATGGGGAATAGTGTGACCACGTGAGAGATGAGATGACATAATACATAATCGGTTGTGATAGGCACACATTATTATTCTTTCGTTTGCGAAAATGGCGAGCTGTGTGTATGTTCTTCCAAAAAAAATGGACAGTGCTGACCCTATTTTACAGCATCGTCGGGTTCTCTGTATGTTATATATATATGTGTGTTTTATCTGGTGCTGAAGCCTATCCAGGCCGACAGAGTCATCACCAGTATTATCTCTGCCACCGTCCTCAATTCCTCCACCCACAACCACAGTCTCGACTCCAGATCCTCCCCCACCGTCGACCACAACATCGTCGACCACTTCTCTCACACCTTTGCCACCGACTATCACAACCAGCTCAACAACTCCAGCTCCTTCTCCCATCGACACCTCCTCCACTTCTTCCACCGACACCTCCACTCCCTTCGCCACCATCACCGCCACCCCGTCCACTTCTTCTACAGATATCCCCGTTACACCTACTACTTCACCCACAACTACAACACCTTCCAGCCTGATAACTGGTCCCAATACTGTCACAGTTACCACACAAGTATCCTCAAATAGCGCTGTCACCACTACATCTGTGTTGGTCGTAAACCCTTCTTCCGCTGTCCCATCAAACTCGCCTCAGAGCTCAAATAGTGGTAGCGGGTAAGTATCCCCTGATTCAATTGCTACTCCTCCCTACCCATCGTTTTTTCATCCTAGATTCTTTAACAACAAAGGTGCAGTAGCAGGTGTATTTACTGTTGTTGGCTTAATTGTCCTTGCCATCATCATTGCCCTCATTACGAACGGTATCCGTCGTCGTCGTGCCAAGAAATTCGATGACGAAATAGCTGCTGCCGCCCATGACGCCGCCAACACTCAAGTACCTAACTTTGGCTACGAAGATGATTTCCAGCCAGGTGGTGGTGCCTCTTACGGTACTAATAATGGAGCAAAATACTCAGATGTTTCTCATGGAACGTATACTCAACCACCGATGACCATCCCTGAGAGCTATGGTATGCGTGAATTGCCGCCTCATGGACCTGGACCTGCACCCGGTGAATATCTTGATCCAGGAAGGGTAGGGTACGGTGTTGATGCAGCAGCCGCAGGGGCTGCTGGCATTGGTGTTGCCAGGGCTCGAAGCATGCGTGACGGTTCTTACGCGGCTGGTTTGCAGGAGGGTGCCTCACCTTACGTTGCATTCGCATATCCCAATGCTCGTAATAACCCTGACAACGGGTCTCAATACCCTCCCGGTATGATTCGAGGCACTGGAGGGCCCGAGTTCGATCTCCAAAGACGACCCTCACAATATACCCAGCAATCCGGATCAGACTATTCTGTATTTTCAAAAAGTAGATCATTAACTGGGACATTACCTACCTCGACGCACTCGTATCATTCGGAACCTTCTCGCTTCGTTCCTGGCAGCACAGGAGTCGACGAACACCAGGGATATCCTAGCAGCTTCAGAATCTATGGTGATAAAACTGCCTATTCTGGTGGCGTTACGGATGGAGATAGCCATTTACCACCGATACCTTCCGAAGAGAATTTAAATTTGGCCTATGATGGATATGTCGCTGACGAGCTCGACCAACCGAAGAATCTCCATCAGGCAAATACGACGCATCCTGTACCTGATCAATTGCCAAACCCATTTTCAGCGAACGATCAGTACGATGATGAGACGGATGAGGACGAAGTTGAACAGCCAAAAAGAATTCTCAAAGTTGGTTTGATTCCGAGACCTATTTCATTTGTTCGACGACTGATTCGGTAATAGGTTGCGAATGAGTGAAGAAGCGTCGATCATCAATTTGAAGGCTGTGCAATTCTCCTTTCCATAAGTACAGTTGAGCCCTCTGACTCGAGTTTTGTGTGGATCCACCTACTTGATTTCCTCATATTTCTTCTCTACATTTGGCCACTTATCTGGCATTCCAACCCATCTGTGCTTGTCCTTTCCTCATAATACTTAGATCTGTGTGAAAATTCGCTCTTTTCTCCACTGGTAAAACCGCTGTGCGGAAACTGCCCCACCTTCCTTTTCTTATATCTGTGTCTCTCATATCTGTTATTCATATCTCGCTGCTTATGCCTAGGCTTTTTTTTGCTATTCTCCGATCCCTTGTCGAGAATTTTTTTTTCTCATGAATATAGGGAAACTCGGTATTTTTTTTTCATTGAGAAATACTTCTTGTGATCTCATTTGGAACCTGGATTTGTATATTTTCCCATAATGAAACCTGTTTTGTGTCGCGCAATTTTGCAATTTTGCACCCAGAATTTCAGTCTCCAGATGGCAAGGTATTCATTCCACTTAGCCACTGTCCTTGTGCTGGCCTTCTGGATAATCAGAGATGTTCCATAAGGAAAGATGTTGACCATGCCAGTCTTGCTAGTATCATGGTTAGAGACAGGCAATGTATGGATATGCGGGCACTGCGCAGAGTTCACCATGATGTGGAAGAGAAGCTACTAAATTCCATGACATGCCAAACTTGTAGATTTGAAGGGGATGTGCAAATGAGAAGAATGATTATTTAATATTTATTGTGAAGTACAAACAGGTACTTTACAGTCAAAAACATATTTTCCTACAATGCGTACACAAGTCTTTAGTACATCGTCTTTCTGATATATCTTCTACACCCTACTGTTACTCCACTACTTCTGCACGGGAATATGCTATCTCTCGGGCCCCCCATCTGCACCACCTGATTGTGCTACGCCCTAATGAACTTGCCAGAACTTTCTGCCAATAGATTGACTTCACCTCGTGACCTCCTCGACACCCAATACAATCCAGAGCGATAGTCTAAGACATCTGTATATAGATCTGATATTATGGTTCATTAGTTAAAGAGTAAGAACGACCGGCATATGCAATGATAACTGCTACACTCAGGTTGAACAATTCAATTTTTCTCTTTTATTCATACACCTATACCCTTGACTGGCATATCTTCAGTGAATACAATCGTACAGTCAATTTACTACCAAGGCCTTTCATGTGGTTATAATTGATGTCCCGAAATGTCTCCTTTACATTGTTCTACTCAAAGGCCTGTCCACTCAAATCCTTTACTAATCGTGAACTTTCCGAGAATCTCCTGGCCTTCATCTGCACCTTCCTCGCTCGAAAATGCCACTCGGACTTTATAGGCTCCATCTTCTACAATCCACGCCTTTTCCCAATACGAGACACTCAATCTGTCCAAGACCAGTGTGATATAACGGCTTTCGCCAGGTCGCATGTCTCTAACTTTCTCAAAGGCACGGAGCTGCCAACGTGGATGAGTGAAGTTGGAGGTATCAGGAAGGCCAATATATAGTTGGATAACCTGGGAGCCGGCAATGGAGCCGGTGTTTGTGAGGGTGACGATGACCGTTGCATTAAATTGGTCACCAGAAACAGTAGGCTCGGAGATTTTCAGATTAGAAAGTGTAAAAGAAGTGTAAGACAGGCCATGGCTAATGGAAAATGTTCAGCAAAAAATGTATATACAAATAACGGGAAGCATACCCGAAGGGGAATGAGGGTTTGATGTTACGGTGTTGGTAGTGTTTGTAGCCCTGTAATCAAATTGAGAAAGACCAGAATAACCCATAATCTGTCTGTACGTACCACGAAGATACCCTCGGAGTAATGTACCCTTCCGTTCTCTGAGCGGAAGTACCCATGCGCAGGAACGTCCTCCATTTTCTTCGGCAATGTTAAGGAAAGCTTGCCGGAGGGGTTATGTTTGCCAAATACAACGTCAGCAATAGCATCTCCAGTGGCATTTCCGAGATACCATGCATGAACTAAGGTAGATACTTCGTCTGCCCAAGGAAGAGTAATAGATGAACCCTGTATAATTTGTCGTTAAAAAAATCAGGATTCAATAGTAGAAAAACTTACGGATTGTGTAACAACGACTGTGCGAGGGTTTACAGCAGAAACCTTGGAGATAAGTTCATCAGTACGACCAGGGAGCGCAAGGGTGGTACGGTCATAGCCCTCGGATTCGAAGTCAGCACTGAGACCAACTACAGCGATGACCGCATCAGCATCCTTGGCAAGTGAGACAGCAGAATTCATGAGCTCATCCGGATCTTGAACTTCAGCACCACCAAGGCGAATACCAGGGTTGCTAACCAAGAAACCATTGAGTTGTTTAAATTCAAGAGTTTCGAATATATTAATTACCTGTCCATGACGGCTTCGTTTTCGTCACCATCAGCGGGTCCACGGACATTGCAGTACTCAACATAGACATGATGCTTGATGCCAGCCTTCAACTGAACGACACCCTTTTCCTCTTTGGTTCCATTACCAAAGAAAGCTTCACCACGACGTTGGCGTGTCCAATTATCAATCACGAGCTCGCCGTCAACGTGCAACTGGTGAGGATATAGATCAACTTATTTTGCTTGCTGTCACGATATCACCGGTCGTACCTTTGCTCTACCGGCAGCGATCAATCCAAACTCGAACTTGCAATCATGTTCACGCGGTTTTAAATAACCATTCAAACGAAGACTCCACTTCTTGGTGATTCCTTCAGGATAGGAAGCGCTGATGAACATTTGGGTCTCGTCAATGTATTGAGTCTTGACTGGTGCCTCAATAGGGACAATGCTATCGTCACTTTCATGGGCATGCCAGGTTCCAATCCAACCACGTTCACCAGACTCGGTGAATATATCATAGTCGAGGGTGGGCATCATCTTGAATGCTAGAGTATCATTTGAGTGAACGCATTCGCGAGTGACATGAATTATTGAGATTGACCTCTCGCACCCTCACTGTAAGTAATATCAATTTCGGGATTGATTTCCTTCAACATCTTGACGAGTCCATCGTAAGGGGTAACAAAATAGGAAGGTTTTAACGCAGCTGATCCTCCACCAGACAAGACAACTGCCTTTGCGTTATAACCAACGATTGCAATCTTGTTTAAATTCTTCGGGTTGAGTGGAAGAACCTGTTTTTCATTCTTGAGAAGAACAATGCTCTCCGCTGCGAACTTGCGCATGAGAGATTTATCTTCTTCGGAGTCGTCAGTTCTTTCAACACCATCTCCATCGATAATCTATTGAAGTGATTATATCTTGAGTTACATCAATTTTTCATCTCAAGTCAACCTACCTCAGGTGCATTCTTGGCACATTTCTGGACAAATTCTAAGACCTTGCGAGCACGTTGTTTAATGGTCTTCGTAGTTACTTTTCGGGCTTGAATAGATCGATTGACAAGCTCGAGGGTGCGCCACTTGTTGAGACCGGGCATCTCAAGATCTACACCGGCGTTCAGGCCAACATCGACACTGTAAGTTCCAAACCTGACACTAGTAATTGGTCATGTGCGTGACGGGTGAATGAAACTTTTTACCAATCACTCATCACCTAAGAATGTCAGAAAAAACTTTTTAGTTGAAGATCAAGGGGACGTATCCGGAGCATACCATTGCGCCTGACTTCCACTCTTCACGAAGGATTTTCTGGATTATCTCAGGGTTTTCCGCGACATGAATGCCATTGACACGATTGTAGCTTACATGTATCAACTGTTTTAGTATACACTAGTTCAAATATGATGTTCACATACCATGTCATCACGGACCAAGGTGAAGACAGCTTTTGGGCGAGCATGAAAGGAAGCAGATAAATCTCCCTCAAGGACCTTTCATCGATGATACTGTTGTATCCAAGTCTGTCATCTTCTTTATCGTTACCACTGTATTGGCAGTGTCAGAGGTGAAACAATTTATCGAGACATAAGCCGTACACGAAGTGTTTGATAGTTGCTCCGATACCCCCCTTTTGAACACCGTTGATGTAAGCGCCAGAGAGAATGCCAGACAAGTAAGGATCTTCTGAAAAACTTTCAAAACTCTGTGATAGAAGTTAGGACCATTTGTGATCGGTACGGTTAGAAGAGCTCACCCTTCCGCCGAGCGGATTCTATGGTTATTGATTTGAGGAAAATTTTCTAAAACACCGTTCTGAAAAAATAAACCCACACGTTGAATGTTACAAGTAGGGGCAAGAACGACTGAAGCTCCTCGTAACTTGGCTTCGCGCGCGAGAAGCTTAAGGCCGACTTGTTCCATTAATTCGCGATCGAAGGTCGCGCCCATGGCCGTAGAAGACTATTAATCAAGACCACTGGAATTTCAGTGACTGGATGTCGTTGTAGATGCGTGCACGAACTGGCAGACATTTGGCTGGCGTTCCCATGAAGAAATGGCTTCCTCGAATACCATTTGGACCATCGCTAACCTAGACCGTATTAATCTATGAAGTTGGAGAGAAGAGTGAGAATATAACCTTTATAGCAGGGACACCCAATCGTTCAACGGGATGTGTGTGCCAGAATCCGACACCAGCAGTCAGAAGGATAGCTTCGTCGGTGGTCAGTACACCAACGAGCTGATCGATATCGGCCTTCGCAAAATCAGAAAGAGGCATGACACAATACTCTTTTGAAATACGACTTCCGCATTTTTATAGATGTATGGTAGAGTAGGTTGAGGAGATCTCCCGAGGATTAGGCGTGTGAGAATCATCCGAGTTTTTTCCGTAATCACCTGGTTAGAAGATGACGTCGTTGTGGATATCTGTGCAGATGGCGGAAGTCAAGTCTGCTTCGCTGGACGTTGTAATTAATTATTATTATTGTCTCAAGATGCTCAGCTGAGGACAGTCCACGGGTTTCCAACCATCAAACATTAAAGGAGGGAGTTGGCTCAATCATATTGGGTCCTCAGTATCGCTTTGCGCTAGAGCCACTAGAGCTATTCTGAATCATGCTCCGATTGGGGAATATAGGAAGAGGTTCCTCCCTCGAAGTAATGCCCTTGTGGTCACAATAGGGTCGAAGCCTGAGCTCACATCCTGAACGATTGCAGTCGTTTCACCTACAAAAGGGACGATCACATAGTGATCAAACACCTTGTCCTGTTCTTAACAGACAACCCTGGAGCGTTTTCTTGGTCAAGTAACATCACTTAACATGGGGTACTATCACGAGTCACTGAGTACTGCTCCTCCATTCCTGTTTTCTTCTTTTCTCACTTCTCTTGTGTCTGGATCAGTTGCGAGTGATCTGGGTTTTGCTTTACATTTTTTGTTAGGTTTATATTTGTACTTTTGGCTGTGTATTGTAGGGTGCTAGGTACTTTACCGTGGACTGCGATCGAGCACTGCGTTATAGAAAAAAAGACAGTCCACGGGTTGCCGAGAAAGGAAAGAACATGACCGTGGCAATGATGGTAAATTAAAATAAAGACAGGCTCCCCATATTCAACCCGGTTCCCCGTTTACCTCCATCTTCAGATGATTTTCAACAACCACCTCGTGGTAATCTCTCTTGCCGCCATTGCTGCTGCGCAGAGCTCTGTCTCTGTTAGTGCTTCTGGGACTGATTCTGCGAGCGGTCCTCTGGCCTCTATCAGTCCTTGTATCCTCAATTGCACTCTACCTGCTGCTACTGCTGCTGGCTGCACTTCCATGTAGGCCCTTTCTTTAACTCCAGTCACTTAATTTACCAATACTCTTCATGTAGTACTGACCTCGCATGTATCTGCAATTCTACCCAATTCCAACAAGCAGCTACAGCCTGTCTCCAGGCCAATTGTACAAGCTCTGAGGTAACTGCTGCTCTTGGCCTTCAGTCATCCGAGTGTGCTACAGGTATGACCCTTTTTCCTTTGAGCTACCTGAGTTCCTGAACTAAGTTGTGAACAGGTGGAGCTATTTCCAGTTCGGCTTCTATATCGGCCTTGCCCTCCTCACTGCCCTCCTCCCCGTCGCTCTCCTCGTCGCTCTCTCCTTCTCTCCCAGTCTCTGTTCCTTCCATTTCTGCTTCTGGAACTAGTATAACCAGTGTCCCTACCATCCCTAGTTCATCTGCTGCACGTTCCATTGCTGCAGCCAGTAGTAGTGCTCCACCTGCTACCGCAAGCACGGGTGCAGCATATTCTACTGTTGCCAACATCTGGGGTGTTGCCATTGGTCTTGTGGGCGCTGCTGCGGCTGCGGCTCTCTAATAGTACTTCTAATTATAATTATATGGGTAAATGGGTATTGAGTGACGCGGATTTCTGCGCGGAAATATCATTTTGAAAATGTCTGACCTAGACTCGTACCAGAACATGAAATTGATGGGATGTAGTTATGCTTGCCTGTCGCAATATAACCTTTTCTCAGTTTGGTATCTGGCAGTACTGAAGGCACATTCAGGATCGGTTCCATTCATGCGAGACATACAAGTAGTAGCTGAAGTGCAAAGTGTTTTGTTGATCCTTGAAAGTGAATATTTTCTCACAGATGACAGCGGACCGTGTTGTCAGAATGGCACGCGCAATAGTGAAAATTGACCCTCGGCCCTCTCATTGGCTTAGACCTAATCGAGACTTGAATGGGTGGCTTCCCATGGGAAATTCTGAGGATGTAGTGCATGTGTAAAATTCCAGTGTATATAGTAATGTGCGACTTTGATCTATAATGGAGAGGACATACCATATATAAATAGCACTCCGATTTATCTAACTGAAAAAGGAGAATAGGTAGCTAGGGAGACTAACATCGAAAGTCTGGGACACCCTGAAATTTGAAATTCATGCTCCACATCTCGGTTCAGACTCGAAAACCTCATTCCAAGGAACAAAATACAAGTTGTTGAGTTCTAATCTATTCTATAAGCACACAACTAAGGATATGAGGTGTATAGTTCACAATCACGAATACTGAATGCTTGGTAGAGATCTCTGGTACTTGATCGGAGTCGGGTTTCCTTCCTATATATAGTCACCACGGCCGAAGCTCATTATCAAGAAAGCGCCCGGTAGAAATGTGTCAGAAATGTGTGCGTATAATTCAAGCATACTCTCATACCTGCAGGAAAACTTTTATTGCTGCTGGAGGTGGAATATATGTAATTCAATTTTTTTGTTACATTTGTCTCGATATCCACTTTCTGATTTACTGTTTTCTTGCAATACACAAAAAAAATATACCAAGTTTTCAAGGCACAGCATCAGGGGTGTATCAACAGAAGGCATATTGTCAAGGAAAGAGGGAGGGTGTGTGATACACGTGATTTTCAGATGTACTCCTCAGCAGTTGTTTGAGCAAGTTGTTTGAGCATAAATAATTAGCTCCTGATTTTAAGTACGCGCCGTGCTCAAAGTTTAACCATCGAGGTCCTCTTCCTGGAGGATACATGTGCAGAGGCAGCAGCAGCATCGAAACCTAACCGGAGCGGCATCACAGTGAAAGGTGCTCAGTATATCTGCGACCTACTCAGGTATATTATTATCTTATTATTATCTGAGCTGGGATCTGATGCACCGTGGTCATATGGTCGCACTCTGATATTGTACATCCTGGGTAATATACATTATGTAAAAAATCTGAAACTCTGTCAGCCAGCAGCATTCTGTGGCACGAAGGAATTGCGGTCAAAGGAGTGATAGACCATCGATAGCAAGATGACAATATCATTAAACGCCCAGCTGGAAGCAATGCCAATGTTGATATTACAGTAATTAATGGTCACATCTGTCCGTTTGCTTCGGGGCCATGCTTTTTGGAGGAGTGCTGGAAGATGAAAGTACTTCAAATTAGAGAAGAAAGTTTTGAATGGTTATGTGAAGATTATTTCATAACCTGATAGTACCCAGAGTCACCCGATAAGTTATGAGACATTTCATAGAAGGATGACAACGGTCTTTCCGTACCACTGGTATTAAAGTCTACTTGAATTGTTTCACTCATTTAGAATTACCGACCCTTGAGAAAGGTTTGAAACACCATCGATACTTTGTTCCCACGGTTACCGTAATAATCATTATTAGCGGTCTGTCACTAGGTCGTAACAATACTGGTACCTATGAACTAACTCAATATGGTAATTCCAACATGTCAACATGAAACAATTTATCTGTATATGGAAAAACCACAGTACAGTCATTAAATACTTAAAGTAGATATATTTATTGTAATGGCTCTACCAAAAATTGTGGCACAAAGCTCTTTCTCTCAGTTTTTTGAGGGCACCATGAGGCATGTGTACACCATTGTGTCTTGCATCGAGTTCCGTATTACGGATGCTATATGCAGGTCTTGGGCTCGAACTTTACATTTGATGACTCCACAGTAGTAGTGCTCCCAAGGTAATATTCAACCTCCTCAGCGTTTAGAATTTGTTATGTAATGGGGTTGGTTTTACTACTAGACGTTAGGTGCTAGAAAGTATTCACTTTGATTGAATGTGCTCAAGTGAAATGTCGTGGATACGCCGATAGTAGTGAACATGGATGATGCTAGATTGCATTTCCTCCCTCTTGGCAGCGTTCCCGATCTCGAAATTCATTGTGTTCATGTCATACCATGTGCAGGGACCTGCCTATTATTGACCAACGTTATTGATGCTGACACATATGGAATGTTCGGATCTTGAAAAAAGGGGGTGGCTATACCAGCTGAACGATAAACGAATGCCCCGAACATCCTTTTGTGGAAACCAAGAACAATCAGGGAACAATCAGGGATGTTCGGCCGAAAAGGTCGACTGTGCCTGCCATTACTTTAATGAAGAACGCCCAGACTGTCTCCCGAATCAAATTTGGATCAACCTTTCTAACGCAGTCCAGAACGATAGAATATAAATTGAGGTATATCAGAACGAATGTTTACGAGGTAAATTAAGTATGGTATGTCAGTGAAAGATATTGGTTAGTCATAGGTCCATGGGGAATATCGAGCAATTAAACCTGTATAGTATGGAAGAGCGCTACACCCTCAATCCAAGAGGAGAGGAGGTGTGTGATGCACCGGAAAATCGAAATTGTTGTTCGTGTTGTTCGTCTCGACGAGGAATCGAGCCTGATAGATCTGTTCCAGATATCGGGGATCGTGGGGAGAAAGGAGTGGCTGACCCTGAAGACCGTGGGCTACAGGAAGCTGCTGATGCGGCGGAAAGGGTGGGTGAATGGAGGAAAGTGGGACCGCTGCTTCCTGTTCCTGCTCCTGATCGGAGAGATAGTATTGACGAGGGTGATGGTACATTGCGCCGTACTGTTGAAGATACTCTGTCTCGGGATTCGAATCCCGCCTGACAGCCGTCACCATTTCCACGTGAAGCGGTTGTAGTTGCTGCGAATGATTGTACTGAGGGGCTGGAGAGAGGTGGGGAGGGACGGTCGACAAGTGCGAGCGCTGACGCGGAAAAGATAAGTCCAGAAGTGGTTGTTGGACGCGACTCGATTCTGGATGGTAGAAATTGAGAGGATCCACCATGGTCATTGGAGTCATTGCAGAGTTCCATGACAGAGAGTCGCCGAGAGTGAGGTCGTGATTGTGGACCGCCATCGTAGTCGTGGGCGAAGTCACGCGTTGGATCATCGTATGAAGCATCCGATCCTGGGAGAGGTCGTCTGCGAGAGTTGACTGAGGTCGGTGAGGTGGGTGGTGGTTCGAGACCTGGTGGGGAGAAGAAAAATGGCGAGGTATCGTTTCCTGGAGAGGGTGGTTCGAGATCATAGGAGGCTGGGGCTGGAGGTCCCAGGAAGGAGCTGGAGGAGCGTAATGATAAGTCTGGTCGAGAGACGCCCATTCCTGTGTAAAGAGGTTTTGGTGAGAAAGTTGCGGATGCGGGAGCTGTTCCTGGACGGAATGATCTTCGATGGGCAAGTGGGGTTGGTAAAAGTAGGCCACTGCCTCCAGATTGTCCGTGTGAGGAGCCTGGTGGGGCGGGGATTGACTTGTGTGGGGTAGAGGAGAGGGACGCGGAGACGACTTGAGAGAGAGGAGGGAGTGAGAGAGTGGTAGATTCGGCAATGGGGCCTGCAGTGGGTGGGCGACTGGAGTTTGTTCGTGGGCGGCTGTCCCTGACTGCGTCGGAGAAACCGAAGTTGAGAGAGGAGGAGGGGAAGGAGAGAAAGGACTGGCCGGGGGCTGCATCGGCAGCTGAAGGGGGTGAGAGGGCAAGAAAGGACTGGTTTGAGGCACGAAAGGAATGACTGGTGTTTTGTTTAGATTGAGAGGAATGCCAATGGTATGGAAAGTTATCATGACGACCCTCGTAACCGGTAGCGGTTCCAGGGCGATGATTAAGAGAGACGGGGACATCCTCCTCCTTGATCAAGTCGGAACCGGTAGCCAAAACTATGGAATTGAGGACAGGATTACGACGAGGGGCGCGAATTGAAGAAATCTTATTAGCAGCAGTCATAGAGGCATGAAGAGTAGTAAGATCGCGCATCATGCGTTCATTCTGATCCTGTTTGTCGGCATGGACAGTCTGTGCATGCTGACGGAGGTTGTCAAGACGTGAAAACTGCTTGGTGCAGTGGCAAGTGAAGGGACGCTCGCCGGTGTGTTTTCTGTGACGAAAAGTGCTGAGGAAAGAGCCAGTTGAAAAAAGACAAGGCAGGACGTACCTGATGTGACGCGCAAGATGTTCGCTCCTGGAGAACACCATGCGACATTCACCATAGCCCCTGCATTGGAAAGTTTTTGCAGGAGTGGGCCGGGAGCGCCTCAAGCCAGACTGGGGCTGCTGCTGCTCCTCCTGTGCCTGCTGCGGCTGTTGCTGCTGCTGGAGGTCTGTCGCAGCAGGCACAAGTATTTTTTCATGATTTTCAGGAGGAGACAGGTCCATGAGGGAGGATGGAAGGAAACAAAGGTGCCTTATTCTCCGCTTGAATCTAAACTTCCCAGGAACAAAGCGGAGTTTGAATCCCATCCTTTCGGGACGTGGCAGTGCCGTTGATCCGCTTTATCATTATCATTATCATTATTATAATCATTACTATTATTATTATTGTGATCATCATCACGCGGGTGACCGTGACGATGGCTTACTCTCCCTCCATGATGACCGAGGACGAGGAGGACTGGCAGGAGTATGTCAAGGGCGGGTACCACCCCGTGCAGATCGGGGACCACTTTTCTGACGGCCGGTATGTCGTTGTGCGGAAGCTAGGCTGGGGCCATTTCTCCACCGTATGGCTCGCACGAGACACCGGGTGTGTATTGCCCACCCCCTTACCTGCTTTTTTTTCCCGGTGCTCAACGCCTCCAGAATGGACCGTCATGTTGCACTCAAGGTCGTCAAGTCTGCGCCGCGCTACACGGAGACTGCGCTGGACGAAATCAAGCTCCTACAGCGGCTGATCATGTCGGGTTCGGCGGTGTCGGGCGCGCACGGGGGGCGGTCACACGTGATCTCGTTTCTGGACCACTTCCGGCATCGGGGGCCGAACGGAGTGCATGTCTGCATGGTTTTTGAGGTGCTCGGCGAAAATCTATTGGCGCTGATCCGGCGACATCAGAACAAAGGCGTCCCGATGCCCCTTGTCCGCCAGATTGCTAAGCAGGTTCTCCTCGGCCTCGACTACATGCATCGCTGCTGTGGCGTCATCCACACTGACCTCAAACCAGAAAATATCCTCATCGTCATCGACGACGTCGAGTCCACTATAGCTGCCACAGATCACGACCACAATGCAAAGCTCATCGGTGTTCCTCCTTCAAAGGGTCGCGGCGGAAACCAAACCCCTCGCTCAGAGTCCGTCTTCATCACCGGCTCACAGCCTCTCCCCTCTCCCTCCTCCAGCCCCGCCCTCGACAAGTGGGCTTTTAGTATGAGCAAGATAGACCGTCCCGCCTCCGTCCCAGACTCCAATGGCCTCCTTATCCCCCATGAGGGCCGCTCAGAGTCCATCTCCAATGTAGATCGCCATTCTGATCAGGATTCGAGCGACAGTAACGACGACTCCCCCGAAAGGATCACCGTCAAGATTGCTGATCTCGGCAATGCCACCTGGGTCGATCACCATTTTACCGACGACATTCAAACCAGGCAGTATCGTTGTCCCGAAGTCATCCTCGGTGCAAAATGGGGCTCTACTGCCGATGTCTGGAGTGTCGCCTGCATTGTATGTCTCCCCTCCCTCTCTCCATGTCTCATCCTCCATCTTTCCCGTAGATCTTTGAGCTGCTCACAGGTGGCGATTACCTCTTCGACCCTGCATCAGGCCAACGTTACAGCAAAGACGACGATCACATTGCCCAAATCATGGAACTCATGGGTGAACTCCCCCACAGCCTCGTTTGTTCTGGAAAATACTCTCGCGAGTTCCTCAACCGCAAAGGTTTGTCCTTCTCCATCTTGTCCTTTTCTTCATCCCAACCCCCTCTCCCAGGTGAACTCAGAAACATCAATAAACTTCGATTCTGGCCACTCGATGCTGTCTTGCGTGATAAATACCTCTTTCCACGTTCTGAAGCCGATGCCATAGCCTCCTTTCTCAACCCTATGCTCAGGTTGCACCCAGATAGAAGGGCAAAAGCTTCCGATTTGGTCCATCATGTTTGGCTTGAAGGCATTGTCGTGCAGGGCGAGATTGATGTTGTAAGGAGAGCCGAGAGGATTGAAAGGGAGGAGAAGGACAGGAACACGGCTCCCAATGGCACCCGTAGTGATCTCAATTCCAAGCCACCAGACCATACTCTCGAGAACGAACTCTCGCAGAGTGAAGCCGATGCCATGAAACCTGTTGAAGCTCTCAACGATGGCGATGACGATGATGACGAGGGCGAGGGTGATGACCAGTTCACTCAGCCCCAGTGTCATTCACAAGCGCCCCCATTACTCTCTCCTGCTCCTGCTTCTGGTACTCATAATCGGGGTTTACATGCCAAACCCAATTAAATCCGCATGTTGTGCTGTCTGTACGTTATATACTTTACTCATATATCTCGTTGTTTCTGTTGACTTGTCATACTTACCTTTTGAAAGTACGTTACATGTAGACTTTTTTTTGAGTGTGAATGGAGTAGAACCATGGTTTGGTTTATTACATACCACTGTTCGAGCACAGTAAGAAGATGAAGTAATAAAAATTTATGCATGATTCTCTTTCAAGTACAACAGGTATCTCCCATTTTCGACCCAGGCTGGGACTCTATGATTCCCTGAAGACGAAAAATGGTTATCTGGGTTATTGAGACATGATATTGCTTCTGAATGGCAGTCACTGGTCTCGGAAGTTAATGCTTGTCTTCCATCCAGCTTGTGGAAACCTATGAACAAACACTGAGCGCACGGAAATCCCCCAGACTTACTTTGTTGTAGAAACAACTTTGAGTTTTTGGATTTGTGTTTGTTTCACCATAGCTGATCGAAATTAGTGGTTACGCTCAATAAGAAATGACAGCGTACACGCATTCAAAGACGGAATAGAAGCTCGAATCATAAGGGATTGCAAAATCATGTTTTACGAGGGGTTGGTTATTGATATTAGTAGGAGGACACGAAAAAGTACATGGTGATGGTGCTTGTTGCTGATCAGCTTGTATAAAGTGGACTGTTAGAGCGATAGCGAGATAAACAAGCATGGTTGGGTGCTAAACAACTTCCACTAAATTACTTTATATAGACATGGCCCTTATTTGCACCTGCTTCGATATAATCATTTGAGAGTTAATTCTGCATGTTCTTGTTGAGAAGGTTCCAAGGTAGCTAGAGATTGGGTAGTAGTTGGCAATGGATTCCATAGTTCAGGATCCATTGACATGTAAGTCGAGAAAATCAGGTACAATTCGAGTCTTTGTCTTCGATTCCCAGAAATTTCACGTTCTCAATCTTCATTTTCTGGCTACACTCCCATCACAATTTCTTTTCTCATCAGTCACAATTCAACATCTTCTATTACAAGAGATCTACAATGTCTAGGCACAAGTGATAAACTAAGACTCCATATCAATTATATAATAATATTTCGCACTTACTCTTATCAGCCATGAATCTCACCGACTTGCCCGTTGACACCATTATAGAGATATTCAAATGGCTAGATGGAGATTCGTTATATTCATGTTTCGTGGTAAGCCGTCGATTCATAATTCTTTTTCTAAATTTTTATCCTTGTTTTAGGTCAATAAAAGATTTTATGGTATTCTTCATCAAGCTCGGGAATTTGAATATCGATATCGACTGGACAGACTCGGACTGATTGACACCTGTTATCGCGAACGCTCATATCAAAGCAGGATTGACGTGTTAAAACATTTCACTCGGATGTGGTGGTGGGACATCTTGTCTCCAAGGATACCGTTTGAGGTATATCGTGTAGATGGAGAGTGCATCGCATATGAGCTGGTAGGGGGGGTGTTTGCGATGACAGACGGTTTTTCCCTCACGATCCAATGGCTTCCTTCCTTCTCAACTCCTTCACGACAAGTAATCCTTCGACCGAACAGGATTGGATTCTCCATTAAAGATTTTGCGCTTGATCCTACGCAGGATGTGATTGCATTTGTTGATGGAAACCATCCGTATGTCATCCAGGATTTTTAAACCTAACATAACCTTTTTTCTGTAATGTGTTCCTAGGAGTCAAGATATTTTCATTCATCTGAGAACAATCTCAATGCATGATCCTCATCCAGAGGCTAAGGAGCCTACAATCAAGTCCAGGCTTCCATTCAACTTAGAAGGAGCCACTGTCTTGAATCTCACTATTCAGTTTGCCAGCGACCTTCTTTCATTGTTCTTTTTCAGTGACCGGTTATTATATCAACTTTTGCTATGGGATTGGAAGACAGGGAATGTAATCTTTGTGAGTACAAACACCTTTCTGGAAGAAGTATTCTGACGGATTTCAAGAACTCTATGAATGGTCTGTCATTTCATTTTCCACCTGGAGAATTGTCGTTCGAACTCTTGTCGCCACATTCTTTTGCTTTGTTATCCAACTATAAATCTGGTAGTATTTCTATATATTATATCGATTACCCCAGGAACCCGATAATCCCGCCCCTATGTGTGGCAAAGCTAATGATGCCCACCCTTCTTCCTGGGATCCAGCTGGCATCACTACAGTCACACACTGGTCCCTTTCTTGGAAAACCACGCCGCAGCGGACTCTTTACGACTTCCCCTGATGCTCGTATACACGTCATCGCTGCACGATATATAAATGCCACCCCCTCCAACGCCACATTCTTTATCGACAGGTCGGCTTTTACACCGTATATACAATCAGATGTCCCACTTGATCCGATTCCAGAAACATCCTGGGAGAAATGGAGCCAACACAAGTGCTTTTTTGACCCTTTGCAACTTTCAGCCAACTGGTTGAGGCAAGTATAATCATGTTTCCCTATCTGCCACCCTGATGGATCTATGTTAGATACGTTCAGGGAACCCGAGTCATTATCATGACACGGGAAGATGCTGAGAATAGGAGGGTTCGAATCCTTGACTTCAATCTCCATTGGGGACCAATCAAAGAGGCTGAACCCAAAACCTTTGACTTATTCATGCCACCTATACGATTTATATATCCGCCAAGATCGCGGATGTTAGCGGTGAAATCCTCCTGTACCTCCTGGATGATTGATGAGGATTACATTCTCGGATTAGGTGTTGGTGTTTTTTTTTTCCATTGACCTGTGGTTTTCTCATTGATTGTATCTAGACAATAGGGAATCTCGAAGCAAGAATCCACTACTTAGAAGTTTATCCCATGTATCATGCTTCCCGCACAGAACGAGACTTCCAATGATCATGTTTCAGCCTAATTCCCCTTCCCAGGTGTTTTAATTGACTATTGTAATGCGTCTGTCCAGTTGTTAGTTGAAGGGACTCTGCGCCTTGATGTAGCCACTGATTATCTCTTTCGTTTCTAAAATCGTAAAATTAGTTCGGGATGTCTTCTCCGCCTGTACCAAAGTCAATTGTGGTGCAAAGGTATTCCCGAGAAGTACAACAGGTTGATCACTGACCGACAGTGTGATCAGCAGGATTCGATGGGTTCAATCGTTTATCCTTAGACACTTGAACAAAATTTTTGACAGGCTTTCCATTCTGGACATTGATTTTGAAACTGTTTGTTGTTGAGTGACATTCCCAGAGCCGATATTTAGGCGAATCATATCAGTATCCAATAGCTGCAACAGGTCTTGGATGTATGCTTCAAGTACGTAAGCTGTGGAATCACCAAAATTACATTCACGTTGATGATAAGAGGGCGTTTTCGTAAATCTGGTTTTTTCGAATATGTCAGATGCTTTTTTCACAGATCCACCAATCTCAATATTGGTTTGCCCAACCATAGACCTATATATTATGTTCATTAGGTCCTATCTACCTGTTACATTTCGGTTCTCTCGCCTGACACGTGCCGTTTTTCATCTGATATCGAGGTCATGATGTCGTAAATTTCGACGCCAAGGAACTTTCGGATATTGATAGCGACACTAGAGAAGGCTGGAGAAGATGTAACATGTAGGCTTCTGGTGTTGGTGATTGTCAGGGACAGCTTCGCTTGCTGAGGATTATTCGATTGCAGTTGTGTCTTCTGATTGGACTTACGTCTGATCAATCTGCTAAGATTGGTAACGATTGAAGAATACCACTGCGGGTGTGCAAATATGCTTGATTCTGTTTGGAAGAAAGCCTCAAAATTTTGATCACATGATCACGCGGTGTTCAACTGCGACTTTTTCAAGATTTAACATGGGATTTGGTAATGAGACTCGAAAGAAGATACTTGTAGAGCAGCAAGGTGGAAAGGAGAGAGAATCGGGATGGATGATCAGTCAAAGGGTCGCAAGACAGATATATGGGACAGATTCTGCAGAGGGGGCGAAATTTCCAAGCTCTTGGGTGTGGCCCCAATATAAAGTGCACATTGTAGCGTGATGCCTACTAAATGTGAAACGACAAAATATAAAAATACTTATGACATCAATACTTATTGGACTCATGTTTGGCCCATGCTTGACTTGCGCTAGACCACGCCTGTTCACGCTGGCCTCGCTAACTCCCGCAATGTTTATATATACCTGTCTGGATTCGGACGTCGGATTTGGTGAATCAGAAGATTGTATATCGTACAAATACCTGGTAGAGATTCACTGGAGGAGTAAATAAAAAGCTGAGTCTGAAAATATTCTGTTCGATACGAGTTTACTTATTCCAGTCATATTGTCAAATTTACAATTTTAGAAAATGCCTCTCCAAGGTAGATACATGTCAATGCCACTTGCACATTTTCGGTTTAGATAAGAGATGGGATCTACCACGACATATAAAGACTACAAACGGCCTGCATCAGAAACCTCATAGTAGAACTTCGATCGTTTTCCAGTCTCTACACCAATGGATTACGCCACATATGTCTTCCAGTCAGCCTACGATGTTTTCCAAACCTTCGTTCTTACACAAACTTGGAAATCTTTCGGGGTGCACTCTCTTCTCTTGTCATTATTGGTTCATCTTTTGTGGAAATTCTATGTTCGTCGTCGCAATAATCCTCATAAATTTCCATTCCCTCCTGGCCCGAAACCATTGCCTCTCATTGGCAACGTATTTGATTTTCCACGAGAAAATGAAGGCGCTGCATATCTTAAAATGGCACAAAGATATGGTCAGGCTTCCTGCATGTCTAATTTGGTTACGAGCGAGGGCTCAATGTAGTTCTTAATAGGCAATCTTGTCTTTTTGAGAGCCCTTGGAGTCAATGTTTTGATAGTAAATGACTTTAAAACCGCGACTGACCTCTTCGAAAAGCGTTCTGCCAATTATTCTGATCGTCATGATTCACCAATGATCAATGAGCTGTAAGATCTTTTTCTTTTCATTCTTGCAGATTCATGGAAAGAAACTTCAGCATGGGCTGGTACTGGAGCTTTGGACATATGCCTTATGGTGAGTCATTGAGAGAAACAGAAATACCATGATCCATGTATGTTAGGTGAGCGCTGGAGGAATCATCGCAAAATGTTCCACCGTCAGTTCCAGCAATCAGTCGCACCAATTTATTGGTCTGTTCAACTGAAATCGGCACACGAACTCTTACGCCACATCTTAGAGAAGCCCAACAACCTCACTAATCATCTTCGACAGTAAGCTTTTACATTGTCCTCTTGGGATTTCATTAATGCATATTTAGCAATGCTGCAAATACAATTATGCGAGTCGTCTATGGGATTGTGGTTTCGCCGCAAGATGATAAGTACATTTCTGTCGCTGAAGCAGCTTTGGATGGAATGGCAAGAGCAGCCAATCCAGGTGCATTCTTTGTGGACTTCATTCCGATTTGTGAGTGTTGTTATATACCCCACATCACGAAACTGACTATCTATTCAGTGAAATATCTCCCGTACGCCAATCAGTTATGGGCAGCCATATGTGCTTACATATTGATATATAGAACTTGGATGCCTGGTGCAGGTTTTAAGGTCAAAGCTCGCTATTGGAGGAAGGCTGTCATGGAGATGCGCGATGCCCCCTTCAAAACCGTATTAGAGGGCATAGTAGGTCTCTCACTACTGCAGTATTCAATTGAAGCTCAGTCTTTGATCCTCGCAGAAAGTTGGAACAGCGAGCCCCAGTTTCGTAACAAACCTTGTCGCAGACCTTGAAAGCAGGGGACGGGGACAGGAGGAGATGAAGCAGATTAGAAATTGCGCCGGTCTTGCATACGCAGGTCAGCATCTATGAGATCATTGTACTAGATCTATTACTAAGATATGATAACAGCTGGTGCTGAAAGTGTAGGTTCTGACATTGTATACTTAAGACAAAGACTTACGTATGTTCCAGAGTGTCGCATCCCTTTTGTCCTTTTTCCTGGCGATGGTTCTATACCCTGAGGTACAGGAAAAAGCACGCGAAGAACTGGACAGAGTTATCGGACGAGGAAGACTTCCAGATTTTACGGATCGCGATTCTCTGCCTTACATAAATGCTGTTACCAGAGAAGTCCTAAGGTGCGTATAACGCATTTCCACTTTTCACTCAAATTGATGGACCTTGTCAAGATGGAATCCTGTTGCGCCTTTGGGTATGTTCGGTGCCACGAGACATTATCAAAAAATTATTTTTTTGTAGGCTTGCCTCACATGTCGACGGAGAATGACATCTACATGGGTTATTTCATTCCTGCTCGTACTCTGATTATGGGTAATACCTGGTGCGTTGGTAACATGAGCTCCCTATTCCTCGCAATTCATCAAATCAACAGGGCGATGCTCCATAATACAGAAAGCTTCCCAGATCCAATGAAGTTTAACCCTGAAAGGTTTCTTACAAAACATACTGATCAATATCTCTCACCCAATGAGCCATTGTCAGCTGCATTCGGCTACGGCCGCAGAATATGCCCAGGCCGTTTCATGGCAGAGGCACAGATATGGATTACTGTCGCTTGTATTCTCGCTGTTTATTCCATTGCTCCTGGACGAGATAAATATGGAAATCCCATTCAAGTTGAAGCGAGGTTTTCACATGGCATGATTTGGTGAGTAGTTTAATATCTACCCATTCGAGTGAAATCTTAACTATCCCCCCTGATAGTCATCCATTAGAATTCAGTTATTCAATTACACCATACAACGAGTATGCTAAAGCACTCATTGAGCAGACACAACTCATGGACACTTGATCATTTTAATTTGTCAAAAAGATATGATATCGTATACGAGGCGGCAGTCATCAGGACAATGTGTTTGTGGTGTGAAAGGTCTTCACATGCTTGATCATCGTATCTCATGAACTAATGAATGATCAGCCCTAGACATTGTGTAAATGTTGAGTATTTATAGCGTATGTAATGAATCCTTGTGTTGAGCATGCAATTCATACAAAAAATGAAGAAACACGAGTCCTTGAAGAAGGAACCAGGGTGTCCGCATGTTTTCATCCCACTGGTTCAGGTTTATCCATGTTGATCTCGCGCTAAAGTATAGGTACTTGTGGTCATGAGGAACCAACTGTGTTCATATAAATAGCTTTGCATGGTCATGGGCCTTCAAGAAGAGCTATCTTGATATTCAACAAGTTTGGTTTATTATACAAAAGATCCTAAGGATATTGATGTTTGTATTGTGGAAGGGATGTAGCCAAAGGAGTATACTGAGTTTATACAGGCCCAAAATTCTGAGAATCAAGGATCCTCTCAATCGATTACATTATGATCAGGCTGCAAAACATCTCAAAGAATTGTATTTTAGTGTTTGTATGTTTTCTGCGTTGTAAATCCTATGTTAACCCATGCACGCATCGAATCGCCAAACAGGATAGTTATCCATAAAATTCTGCAAGATGAGGTTAGACATGAGGGAAGGATTCATCAAGTTGATGTGCCTTACAAAAATCCAAGGCAGGCCAAAGCAGCCGATATAGTATTAGTTGGGAGATGTCCCAATGTGTTTACCATCGGTAAAATGGCAGCTGTCGATACTGACAATGCAAGATATCGGAAAGCACTAGTATCATTTTTAGTGATTAGCTCACAAGTTTGCACGTCGAGATTTACTTGATGACAGCAGCACTTTCAGCACTTCGGGACTGTAGAATGTCGATAACATAGGCCCCACATGGCGTTAAAACAAGATCAACCTAAATGGTGTGAATGAGATGATCCTCAGCGAGGTATTCAAGATACTCACTGCAACCCCAGTGAAAAAGAGACAGAAAAGGTTGAGAATCAAACCACAATTTCCAGAAATATACCTAGTTATTACTGCAGATAGAATCACTGCAATGGGAAGAAATGCGCCGAACAAGGTAGCACGCAGTCGATCCTCAGGGTACCAGAATCCTCTTTTTCTTTGGGAACGGATAATAACAATGTCTGAAATCCATCCTGACAGTGGTGCGCCAACTAATCACATCGAAATGAGTTTTACCGACTACGTCGTACACGCGAGGCCGATCAACATACCAGCATTGCCGATGCCACACGGCAAAAAACAAGCACCAATGACAGTCTCGTTTGTAATCCCATATTTTCTTCCCTATTTCAGAATGAGTCAAGCATTGTCTAGCATTTCATGACTCACAATAGTGTATGCCAGAGGCACAAGCAATACTGAGTAATTGGATTGGTTCTATGTGGATGAAATGATAGAAACGGTAACTTACCAAAATCGCATTGAAGCGTCAAGAAGCTCCCAACCGACTGAATTGACCAGTATATTGAAATTCAAAAGAGCAAGCGAGAAACACTTTGACACCTACCACTGCAAGAATTGACGGACTACGGAGCATATCCAGTTGCGAAAAGGGGTTCAGAATGACAGGTCGCCATCTAGGACATACACCACCCTCTCGCATGACTCTATCTGCTCCAGAGGAGCCTGGATGAATGGTTTCAGGAAAGTAGGACAGAATACACAAGAATGCTGCAAATGCAAATGCGGCCAAAGAGAAATGAAGAATTCGCCATGAGAAATGGTAGGCAACATATCCTATGGATCAATCTCTTAATAAACCTTCAATGATCAGTCATAGACATAACGCTCACCACCGATCATTGGAGCTAAAGCCAGCCCTAGCAATGTCACCTGAGGAGAAGGGTATGTTAAAAGAGATAATCACGATACAAGTGTTGGGGCTTACCCCATAATAGCTGCCCATTGCACGTCCTCGTTCTTCTAGTCGATAAATATCACCAATAACACCGAAGCCGACTGATGTCCCAGGAGAAGCCCCCATGGCTTGAACGAACCTGAACATCAGCAACTGTTGCACATTTTGGGCACAGCCTACACCGATAGACCCTAAAATCATTACGGGAAGTGAGTAAAGGTATGCAGGTCGCCGTCCATCTACAAAGCTCGTAAGTTTCGGGCTCATTGTCATCGTAATCTGATAATTCACAGAAGGTTGCATATGCAGAACCTAAGAGGGAGCCAAAGGCCGCAGCGAGAATATAAATACTAACAGCCCAACTGCGAAAAAGAGATGAATTATAGTTTTCAGAAAAGTAAGTCGCCATACCTTACAGATTCTCCAGTGGTGCCAAGCTCTTTCGCGATCCGGGGTATTGATGGGATGAAGGTACCAGAGGTGAAAACTGATAGACTACTATCAGGACAAGTTGATGACGGGCAGTGAAAGACACTGACAAGGAACCAAGCCTCCCCAAGAAACGATCGCTACAATGAGCCTTTTCTTTTCCGGTGAAAACCTATCATATAAAAGGTCAGCCTTGCCAGAGTCGTTCTCAAGCAACGGCGTTCTTTCATCCATATTGAACAAAGCCTCTCAGGAAATGACAGGATGGAAGTTCAAATAATGCTGCCCTTCTCTCGCATCTTCGGATGGCGTTGCTTTTTGAAGAGAAGCGACTGGAGACCTTTGGTTTTGACTAAGGACCTGAACAAAGTTCATTCACCCCATCAATCAGGTTTTCGGGTCCCGGAAGTAAAGTAAGATGCGAAGCGAATAACAGAACAGAATACGCTACTTGTGCGCTGGCCCTGTTACGAGAAACACCCCTCTCAGGGTTATGGTTAAATAGAAGAAACCCACACTTCCCTGGCATGTAGTCACTTCTTGTGGCAATTTTCCCGTTCGACCAACCCGAATTGGGAGATAGAAATCGGCTGCTTTTCACAAACACCGTTGGACATTGAATGACTCAGGTCCGAATAGCTTGACACGAAAGCAACAACTCGACAACAATCTGGATTGCATTATCCGGATGACAGATCAGTCCGAGCCTATGTGATGCTTAACTAGTTATAATTGATGCTGTGTTACAAGACCTCCTCAACACTTCCTCCACCCTCTTTGTCCTTCCAACTGTCTATCTCACCCTGCCCACACATTGCCACTCCCTATATCACTACCTTGTTCCTTAGTGTATATAAACAGGCCCTTACCATGCTGTATCCTTAGTTAGTTCTTTAATAGAACCTTTGCTAAGAAAAGTTCTAAATAATATTTATAATGTCTTTTTTAAAAAAAATTGTCTATTTGTAATGTGGGGCTTGGTAGCAGTCCATGGTATCTACACTAGGTATCTACTTAAATAGGGATTCATGAGTGGGGGTTTTTTAGGTAGCATAATGGAGAGGACATTGGAGAGTATGTATAACATACTTGTAGATATAACTGATATACATTGGTATCATGATTGTCCTCATTGCATCCAAGTGTTCTCCATGACTCTAATATATGGACTGGTTCTCTTCATTGACACTTTTTTAATTGTACAGTAGTTCAGTCAGTATAAGGGTTTAGTCTTTGGTTGAGTGACCTCAGGCTTAACTCTACTCTAAGTTAGAGTTGACAAAGAGAACTCATTAGAGTCCTCACTAATTCATGTACACTACTTATACAAGTCTAATTATTTGTCCTTATTTACTGATCCAACAATATTACATAATTAAAGAAAAAGAAAAATAATAATTCAATAAATATTAACTTAGAGGAATTGAGTGGGTCATGACACCACCCCCTTTTTAAGGGTCCTCTGTAAGAGTTTTAGTTTAGTGAGCGATCTCAGGCTTAACTCTACTCTAAGTCAGAGTTAATAAAGAGAACTCATTAGAGTTATTTTGTGTATGCTACTTATACAAGTCTGATTATTTGTCCTTGTTTACTGATCCAATGATATTACATAATTAAATGAAAAAGAAAAATAAATATTGACTTAGAGGGAAAAGGCAATTCATGACATCCTTATTCCAAGAACTTTTTTATAGTTTATCATATGGGTCTCTTAGGTTGCCTATATTGTTTTCTTTATCCCCTAATTCTTCCAAGTACTTTTTATTTTCTTCAATCCTCTGTCAATCTTCTTCATCATTTTTCTTATTCTATCTTTTTATTATTTCTCTTTTATACTTGTTCTTCTCTTTTTCCATCTTCTTTAGGAATAGATTCCTGCTATATCTTAAAAATAGGTTTCTCTTCCACTGTTTCCAGTTTTTCTCCATTCACTTCCAATATTCTCTATTATATCTTTTATTTCCCTATTTGTAAAGTAATTTTGCTATATATTTTCCAAATAGTTCTGTTATGCTCAAGTGATACCTTGTGACAAGTTGCCACTACTGACATGCAACCAGTTGCTTATCTCAGCATGACTTTCATCAATTCTAACCCTGGCTAGGTAATTCAACTGAATTCCCATTACTGTGACTCATCTTCCATATTATAAGTAGCTAGCCAATGTAATCATTCTGTAAGGAATGGTCACCCGAGTAATTCAGGTAGGTGGATCCCAACTCTAAGTCAGAGTAGACAAAGAGAACTC
>Ga0153967_100224_pt1 | contig 31908 bp, 38 predicted proteins | sample TSFL051MetaG_FD_104688 | JGI IMG/M metagenome (GOLD analysis project Ga0153967, IMG submission 104688) | Attine ant fungus gardens microbial communities from Florida, USA - TSFL051 MetaG | ecosystem: Host-associated > Fungi > Mycelium > Unclassified | place: USA: Florida, Paynes | collected...
AAGGACAGAAATGTCACGGATGCACTCAGTACGATTGCTGCCTGCATAGGGAGATATTGGACATAAATAGTAACCAGACTGGAAAGAGGCTTACCACGATACAAGTACACGCACCAATGATAAACATAGGACCGACGGCACGAAGGTTGGATTCTTCATCCACACGGTGTTGGTTGTGGCGCTCAAAAAGGATGTAAGGGATGCCCAAACAGATAACGGAGATAACAACATCAAAAAAGCCGCGAACTAGAGACCGTCGACGACGGACCAATGGATAGGTGTTCAAGACAACATCCTTTGGCAGTGGCTTGTTAGGGCGGAAAAAGGCTTGGCGCCAGACAGCTAGATATGATCTGAGATGATGATCTAGTTTCAACATTCGATTACTCACCGACGCGAATTAGGATTCTTGCTACGAGACGAGTTTGAATTCCGTCTTGATCAGCGGTGAAAGAGCGCAGAAGATTATTGAGTTCTTGACATTCGTCTTGAGTGAATGGAGCAGGCATGACTCGGTTAGTTGGGAGCAGGCGATCTGCAATGCTAGTTTCGCGTCATACTTGTAGGTCATAATCTGATGGACGCACCAGCCCACGCCCAACTCAGAGCCTCGAAGGCCTCCATCTTGGCACTCATGGGAAGATTTGTATGTGATGGATGACCCTCGATAAACGACCAATATCTGTATTCCATATCAAGCTCTGCTGAACTTGAGGTTTTGAATCAAACAGAAAGAGAGAACCACTAACGATCTTCCTCAGGAGACTTCCTCTTCTTTCCACCCTTGTACCCCGCATCGATAACAACAGATCTAGTGTGATGATTGACCCAACTACTCTGTGGTTCAAGACTTCTACTCCCTCCACTCCTTCGAGTAGCGTTGCTGTCACGTAACCAAAGTTCACACCCACTCGGTGCAACCTCCTCACAATCATTTTCCAGATATGCTGTAACAGCATTCAAAACTTTCTCCGTCCTCAGATTAACGTCAGTCGTAACACGACGCGTGGGATGAACATAATAGAACGTTCCATCAGGTAGGTGATATTCAATCCAGCCGAGTTCATGTAGATGGGGCACGGCAGAAGTATTGCACGGGTTCCGGAAGTTTCTCTCAGTGGGACCACGGGCAGTGTCGTTTATTGAGCCTACGCAGATATCAGCGTTGGTGTTTGGTGCTGCTTTTGGTAGCTGGAGATATAATGTGGGCTCCTCAGGTGTGGCAAGTAGAGGCCGTGTTTCACTAAATATAGTCATTAGAGATGGATTTTCGGACAAACGTCTACTCGTACTCGATATCAACATCATACGGAGAGAGATTTGTTGCATGCTGATCCTGTTTCAGAGATCTACAATAGTCAAGAAAATGAACAAGGTACACTAGGTATGATATAGGGAGGGGGATGTTTACCTCCACGAGGCTTCTGGTAGTGGCCCAGAAATTTCAAGTGCATCGCGGCCCGCATTTATTGGAGTTGTTTCAGAGCTATAGAAATACACATTCTCAACATAAGAAGTTTACAGAAGATCGTCAGGACTTACCGGGGCATAATTGGTGTATCTGGTGCAACCGATGTAGATAAAGTGATTCGTTGTGACCGAAGCTTCACATTTTTGTTCTGACTCTCGTCTCTGGACCACGAAAGATCAGTCATAGGCCATAAACTGATTGTAGACTTACAGAACACTTGCATAATCCAAATGAACACTTCCATTGCTCCTAGGTTCCGAACATGGTGATGAAGCCAAGATGTTGGTCCCAGAATCCTCCACAGGCACGGTATCATATGGCACTGATAGAGGATCCTGCTGTTCAGGGTCGATAGGGAAGGAATGTTTAGGAACATTAACGATGTCAACGGGAATAGGAGGATCGATAGGATCAGTCAGTGGGACAGAGGCCAGATCTCCTCCACGTTCCATTGGATGGTTGTAATCTTCACGGGTAGGGGTGTCGTTAGAATACTGTGCGGTTTCGCTTGTGGAGTTATCGCCAGTGGCTGGATAACCTGGAACATCCACAGGATGATGAGTCTTATGAACGGAAATAGAATCAGGCCCGTGCAAAGCTGAATCCTCTTCATAAGCAGGAGTGATATTATGAGGAGTAGACATGGGAGAAGAAAGTCCGCGAAACGAAGGAGCGCGTGAAGAAGGGCCATCTTGATTTGACACAAGCCTATGAGGATCAGAAACTACAATGGGCTGGGGAAGTTCTTCGTCTTGATCCTTAAATGCACCTGGATTTCCAATCCAAGAGTCCATGACAGGTGGCGGGACATACTCCACGGGACTGGTCGCTACATCCAAGGGTTCAGGGCTCGAAGATCGTGGGAGCTCCTGAGAGAGAGCAGAATGACCAACAGACCCTGTCGCATCCATTTCTTTTAGAGGAGATTCGCTGATAGGACTAGGCATCATGTGTGCTACGAGAGGTTCAGGTGCAGAAGCCGACGTGTCGATCTTGTGTGCGGGAGAAGAAGCAGCATCAGAAGAGGAGCGAGAGCGGATGGACGACGGTCTGGAGGCGCCCGAACGAGCGAAAGCAAGCTTGGTAGAGCTTCGTCGCATGGCACTGTTCAGACGACCAGTCCATCTGTTCTTTGGACTCGCACCACTGTTCATGCTAGGAAACGAGAAAAATTTGCGCGGTTCGACAAGTTGAACTTTTGTATACTACCACTTTTGATGGAATCGAAGAGAGAGGGGGATCGCAGCAGAAAGTGGGCATGGGAGAAGGGTTTCGTTATCAAGCATATGCCAGGCCGCTGCATCGAGGCAGATGATGAAGTAGATCAATTCATGTTGGATGCTTGTATCATGGAGGGTCGTGACAATCAGACCCCAAATGTATAGTATCGCAAGGACAACACGTTACATGTCGACTTTCCAGGGCACGTTGGTCCAATGGCATCAAGTAATAGAGGGACACGAGACAACCGGCTACACAACCTGCAAGAGTTGAAATCAAGGGACGGCAAGTATTGGTCTTGCTGATTATAATTTGGCAGTGGGATAAAGACGGCAAGCCCTTTGTGCTATCAATAGTCTGCAGTCCAAACAGTCACGTCACATCCTCAGCTTGGCCATGGACATTGACGACACGGGCCCAAAACAAGTCAGGATAACATCACACGGTAGAATAAAGAACTTTGTCTCCTTCGCTCTCCAGTTCTTTCAGGTAACAACTGGCCCGCTATGGTCCATCGTCAAATTTACATTCCCTAGAAATACGACTCAAGGCCCCTTGTGCTCCATACACTTCCTCTGGATCCTCCTAGTCAAACTACAGGAGACCTCGATAGTGCAACTTTAGTTATACCCCGTCTTATTTCTGTTGTGGAGATCATCAAACGCGAATATATCAAACACTTACACAACACGCATTCCCAGCGTTTTGTAGGGTTACATCAGTATAACCAACTTGGGACACTGGAAGATCTTGGATATGGTGAAACAGCAGATCACGACCCGGCTGAAGATCGTGAAAAGCTGATAAAACTCGCCTTGCAAGGGAAAAAGTACGTTATTGCCTCACGGTCCATAATGTCTTGTCGATACTTGTTCTGCAGCATCAAGCTCAAGCAAACACCATTTTTACGAATCACACTGTCTTTGGAGAAAATACCAGAACTCAGTCAATCAGCAACGTATGTGCTGTGTCCCATGAGCTATTGTCATACCCTAAAGTCTTAAAGATACCAGCCCCCAACCACACGAAAACTGTCCAAGTCGGCCAAGGCACGAGCTAAGAAGCGACAAAAGAAGGCTCAATCAGCAATAAGTGAGGGTGCGATCGAGCCATGACATACATCGCATCTGTTATCCATAATCTTTATCTGCAGAAGTCCATGCATCTAGACCTGCATCGTCTAATCAAAACCTTGAATGCATCAAGTTATCCAGCACTGGTCTGGAAACTGTTTCTCCATAATGCATATGACATATCATCATCGAGCCGTCTTACCCCTCTCCGTCTGCCAATATTTCGCACTTTCTCAAACGTTGGAGCGGTCCGACCACGCTGAGCAATCCGATGAGTTATATTTGACGGGAAGAAATTTTTCTTCAGTCCATCATGGGCTACAGACTATTTCCACAGAAGGTACCTTCGCACAGCTCTCGCAGAAGATGTCCAGAGCAATATATTGCATGATCGCCTATTCTCTGATCACCCATACAAGAATTCTTCTTTGCACCCTTCTAGTCAGATTTTCAGCTCAGAGATAGCAGAATGGTGGGGAAAAAGGCTTTGTTACATCTATCAGTGGAATCGCGTCCTTGACAGAATCTGCCATACCAATCTTGCCAGCACCTGGTCAGCAGTTACACATGACACATTTGCTTACATTCCGATACATGACATGATAAGTCTGTTATACAAGTAATTCTTTCTGCCAGTTTTCGGTTCTCGGTCATTTTTACCCGTACATCGATCGCAGCAGGTAAGAACCTTTGTATTAAACTATGGATATCGCCGAATACAAAATCGAAGCTAGAAGCTGAATGGCGCCTAACGTTTGTCAGGCTCCGGGAATGGAGGTACAAAACTAGTGGAGCGCCACAAATTTCAGGTCCTTGCCCCTGCTGTGGACCCATAGCGAATATGACTAAAATTAAGTTAATGCCCCGCTCTTCTCGAAGTGATCGGGACCCAATAGGGTTAGGTCTCAGGACACGAGAATCAAAGATCCAGTCGTATGTATCGCAGGAAAAAATGAGGCTTGTATCCTTGCCGTTCGGGTGCAGCGTGCGTTGCTAGATGCACAATCTTTTGCGGCATTAGAGAGACCAGGACACAATGTATGTAAGAAATCAAGGCTTGAACCTCGCACATGCAACAAAACATGTCACAAGATCAGGGTCGCGCAGAAGCACGTGTTAGCCACCAATACCAAGTGTAACACGGATTCTGTACTTGTATCTCAGAGGAGTTAAGTCATCCATAATTGGGGGGCCAAAGTCAGCCTGCATTCGTAACAACAATCCAAGGTAGAGGGAGCATAGTACATGTCACAGCATGGCGTTTTCAGACAGTGTCGAAACGACGATATTTTCGGCACATTATAATTTTAACATTGTACAGTAAACATTCTGACTTGTATGAATTCGGAAATCGTGGAATGTTCTCATGACCGGTTCGTTCTAAGATTGCCTCGTTCTTCATATAACTATTGTTCGATTTACGAGACAAGTGTTAAGGCACGAGATCTAGCAGTCACTGGCCACAACAAGGGAAACAATGAAGATCATGTATGCAGCTGTGATGCATTGAGTTCATGGGTTGTATACAAAAGCCCAACAATCTGAATAGGGTCACCCAGTGAGCCATGCGTTACATTACACCATCCCACCACTCCACCCGAATTAACTAGAATTGACCTATTATAGTTCGCGATGGCTACGATACGGTCTGCGGCTTGACAAAATATCATAGACAATGATATACCACGAAACATAGAAAGTGATCTGATCAAATTCGAAATAAACGGTATTATGATTGCTCCGGTTGAGATGAGACAATTAAGACGATGTGAACTTGGATAGAATCCCTAATCAACCTCCATCGCACTAGTATCTATGAAATCGACAGTAGGTGCATCAGGGTCTGAGCTGTGAGCCGATGGTTGATTGGGTGCAGCAGGATTATGCCTGACGTGAATTGTTTGGTGCGAACGACGAGATGGACCTTGAGATAGACGTCGTGAGTGTGGCAACTTGACCGGCGAAGGGGAGACGCTAGAACATGGAGAAGAATTGGGGCTCGAGCTTTCACGTTTGGACCGAATGGATCGATTGAAGTGATTACAAGAGGGATTACGACAGACGAATTCTACGTGAAAGATTAAGAAAGTACAGATACAACGAGACAGACAGACACTCACGGGCATCCTCCCATAAGGATTCCTTGACTAACCCATTATGGGTAAAACACCGCTCACAAATTAATGCATACCGTGAGCTGGGTGAACTGATATCATAGTCCTCGTCTCCTAGAAGCGCGTCGGCAACTTTGTCGTACCATCGTTTCCGGGGAGGGCCCATGGGAAAAGGGTTGGGCGCCGCTGAAATGTTGAGTCAAATACTTTAAACAGAGACATCATGAAAGCATACGAGTAAGCTGAGCTCGAAGTGTAGGTGGCATGGGAGATCTGCCGAGAGCTGTTCCTTGCCGTCGAGGGGTGACGGGATTTTGCTTTGACATGACTCGTTCTCTCAGAGGTTTTGTTCCAGGAGGAAGCTCGTCGTACTCTTGGAACAATTTCACCATCGAATCAAAGTTTGTTCTCCTCTTGATATCTTCGACTTTTGCACGGCGTTGTTTCATCAAGTTTTGAAGCGACTTTTCTGTATGACGTGTAAGATGTGAGGAAAAAAGAGTATGTGATCTTACCTTCTGCATCGGCCTTTCTAGTGTACCATACCTGTACAATACGTCGAATAAACAAAATGCTAGACAATGATTAGGTTTAGTCAAGGAAGAATGGCAGTAAGAGCTCACATGATTGGCCCGACGAATACAGGGAGCCCTCGCATTACTCTTCTTACGATGGCATGTCTGCCCGCAGTGAGCCACAAGAATTGGGGTAAGATGTCCAGATACCAGAGAGTGATGTAGATGACCCAGGCAAGAAGAGTGTAGATAGTAGCTAGCAGGGTCGAGCGTTTCTCTCGTAACCGTATCTCCAAGAGCCTTATCTGGCGTTTTTGTATGTCCTTACCCAGCGCTGTGAGGACAGTCTCGAAATCTTCCTCTTTCTGTTGAGATACCGATAAGTCAGAAAGTAGCATATGAGCTGAGCTATAAGCTTCCCTGGGAGAACATTCGCTTCAGGAAAGACATGCCGGGAATGCACTTTTTCGAACCGTCAGAGGGTCAGTGGTGATAACACTGGCATAACACAGGCGTGACACATCGTGGCACGTGGCCAACAATAGTACATACGAACATGACGTCAGCTTAGGTGATCGATCTCCTATGTCAAAGTCAACACAATCTGCATTTCCCGGAAACGTTTCTATTTTCCATGCGATGATATGAGGCCCCACCTGCCGTTATTTCTTGTCGTTCTATTCATCCTAAAAAGACATGAAAGGGACCCTTGTCCATGGGTCCATGGTTCTCCATATACTATTCCCAACACTCATACTCCCACACAGTTATTCCTGTTAGAATTTAGATCTCATGCGAGCCTGAGTGATGTATATGTTTACAGTGAAAATCCTAACAAATGAACGCTCCGATAAGAATATATGGGTTGTAGTTCAGGTAGAGGAAATAGCAAGCGGCATACATCCCATCAACTTTAGGCTCAAATATGATCTCAGAGGTAGGCCGGAATCTGAATAATGTACAGATGAAATTACTATCTGGGAATAGCACGAACGTCTCTTGAATGCCATGGCTCCTAATAAGCAACCTGCCACTATTCGTGGATTGTTCTAGACGATCATGTTTCCACTGTAGATATCCGACTTTGTGATGAAAACATATCTGTTTAACCAATCACCATCGGAAGACACTCAGACACAATTCCCTGATGTCAGGGCTATAGCATAAGTTACCTTCTCGATAAGAGAACGCCCTATACTATGGCAATTTTGAAGTCGTTTCGCAATATGTACTTCGAAAGTCAAAGAATACCTTATTGGCGCAATCAGGAGTGTTCTAGGACAAATTGTGATGATTGCATTTATAGATGCCAAACTTGTAGCCACGATTTCGTCATATTGCACCCATCGACAAAGAAGGGAATCTTGCTCATATACTTGAAGTAAGTCGGAGTTGGAATAAGCATTGTTAACGTATTCCTATTGCCTTCTGTTGAGGATATGAGAGAACTTCATAAACAATCAAACTCAAATTTACCGAGAATTCAGTACTGCGAAGGGTGAACACGTCAGTTGATTTTGTTACGGCAGTAATAATTTGCTGCGCATCGGCCCTATCCGATTAATCACAAGTGGATCGCACTAGTCAAGTAAGTGGGGACATGCGGTTGGTTCAATTCGAGACCGGCACTTGCCACGTCGTGTGCAACTAACACCTTTCGATCAATGTGTGAGTGGTCCAGCTGTGTGGGGCAGACGGATCTTAAGCATGTCTTTGTCTTTGTTCTCTATCGATGTTTCTCGAGAGCGAGGATGAGAAAACCGGTTGAAGGAAACTTGATTGGGAGGCTGTGCGGTGGCGTATCTGATGACTGGTCTACGGATAAATTTGAGGTACCGTGAAACTCGTACTTGCACTGCCGATTGTCCGGGCGTTCAGAATAAGGGTAAAGTTGAAAGGACGTAAGTCAACTTGACGTTGCTGAAATCTGGTATGTGATTCTGGCCTGAAAAAAGAATATACTAGAACATCGAATTGAGAGTGCGAGATCAAGCATATTTGTTAAGGCTGTTAAGACAAAATGCCTGAGCTCGGACAAAAAAGCCCGTGAGACTTCTGGATTATGCCGTCAAGGTCCATGTCCATTCTGGGGAAGGAGTTTGAAAATCCTTCCCCATTGGTATTGCGGGTGGGATGTGACTCATGATTTTATGTTGCCACTTTGAGTTCGATATGCTGTAAAGTTGACTTGTCCCAATAATGAATGATTTCCCTTGCCTATACTGGAACAATGCGATGGTATTGTATTCTCGATTCATTTGCGAAAATGTTATTCCAAAGCAGTCATATTCGCACTGTCCCGGCAAAGACTTGAGCTAGCAGCATTGATTGATCTTGTGATGGAAGCAATCTATTTGTGACACTTTCTTGTAAATGTCGGATAAATTATTATAGAACGCGGCATTGACAGATGTATCTAATCCGCATGAGATATCAATGAAACGGATTCTTCAACTACAATACTTGTTTGGTTTTGCAATGCTGTCCAGCCAAGTTGGGACAGACACGAGGCGTCAATTCATCTCCACGATCCCAATGAATGATGTTTGTTGTCAGGTTGCACATTTGTCAGGCAAGGCTATTCGGTTGACATACCTCTATGAATAGACCCAGATAAATCCCACTAGAAATGGGAATTTGGTCTGATGGTCAAAGACGCGGATTATTTTCTCTATGATTGACCGCCAGGATAGCATGCTTTGTCATCAAGGATTGTTTCTACATAGTTGTGAAAGAGAATATCCGGGCGAGTCGGTTGTAAGCTATTTACGTCAGCTGCTGAAAATGGATTAACTCGAATCTCATCAATCTTGGGAGAGGATGTCGCCACCTCTGGACCAAGATTTCATGACAGATAATAAGGCCGCTGGGGTGTGACTCCCAAGCCATCTGTTTCCGTCTTGGGCCGCGCAGTGTAAATTTCCACTACCCGACTCTCCTACTTGTGGAACCAACCGAGCGTCCTTGCATCAGACGTCAAACTTCTGATATATCCATTTTGCTGTCTAGTAAATCTTCAGATCTTCCGTTAGGTATATAAGGTGTCTCTCAACGTTACGCAAACTCATCCTTTCCGTCACAATGTTGGCCACAGCTTATCCCTCACAATCATTCATGTCCAGCAATTTCAACAACAAACAACAAGGCGTGCACACCCAGAATCCCGTCTCGTATTCTTCCTCGGTGTCTCCTCAGCTCGATCACTCACTATACTATACAAACGATTGGTCAGGTATGTGTACTTGGACCATCTCAGAAGGTCAGGTCTTTTCTCATACTACTTCGCAGACAACGGTGGCCAACACCGCTTTGTGGCAACAAACCCTGCCTATAGCTTTTGTAACGACATGCCCAGGCATACTAATCAACATAAGATGTTCTCGAACTCTGAGGAAAACAGTAGCCGGACTCAGGATTATTGCATTCGTGCGGAGCGAAGTACCTACGAGTGGTCGCCATCTTCCATCAACCACTCTTCGCTATACATTCCTACTCCCCTGGGAAGACCATCTAGTGAGTTGTACCAGGACTCCCAACAGTTCTGTCAATTTGACTCTCCCTCGAATCGGAATTCGTGGTCTGAGTCGGACACAAACTCAGTAGACTCTATACGAAGCAACAGCACTCAATGGAGCAGTGATGACTTACGCGTCAGCCCATTGTCATCGCCTCCAATTATGGACAATCTCTTGCTCACTACCTCCACAAATTCTCCTGTGTACCCTGTCGCCGCTGGACTGCCATTGGTTCAGCCGACTCGAGCTTATAATATGTCATCTATGTCGTCACCTTCTTTATCCCCAGCCGTGATGCCCCGAGACACATCTTCTCACATCATTTCATCTCATTCCAGGCGAGCAAGTGTAAATGGTTCCGCGGATGGGAAGAAATGTTCTCATTGCAATGCAACCTCCACACCCCTGTGGCGCAGAGAACCCACTACTTTGAAGCCGCTTTGCAACGCTTGCGGTCTCTATCTACAACAAAGGCACCGGCATCGCCCAAAGGAACTCATTGATGCCGATCAAGACGACGATGAGAGTGAAGGAGAGGACCAAAACTATAACGGTCCCGAGTGTAGTCATTGTCATACACACACAACTTCGGTTTGGCGTCGGAGCAAAAGTGGGGCTCAGGTATGCAATGCATGTGGCGTCTACGCGAGACTTCGTGGAAAAGATAGGCCAATGTCATTGAAACGAAAGAAGATTAAACCCCGTACCAAGCACACCTCGATCTCTGCCTCTATGTCTCTGGCCGTTACACAATCATGAAATCTGATCATTGATACCATAATTGTAATCTAAGCCATGCTCCTCTGGTCTTTGATTTCGACATTATATTTCAGTACCCCATTATGTTGTAGTAAGAGAGTTTGCAATTTGACAACTATTCCTTGATTGCATGGTCGATTCCTTCAGTCATTTCTAACATAGGCAAGCACTGATATTACATGTCATTTGTTTCCAGATTGCGACAGCAGAACATGATAGGAGAATTTTGGGGCAAAGTTATGTGACTTTGATTCCGCTGCCGACGAAGAAAATTCCAGCGTTCCTCAATGAGTCAGCAAGAAATGCCCTAAGCCAAGAAGGTACGGAAGCACGCATTTGCACAGCATCAGGATGTCTCAGGATGTCCAAGATTAAAGTCGGAGCTGAGTAACAGGAGTTGGTGGCGGCGCTAGGATCCACTTCTGAGCCTGGTGATTTGCATGACCTGAAATTGGCCCAAGGAAGACATGGTTCTAATTTTGTCTGAGAGGTCTCGAAGAAACACATTAAAGAATGTAGAATTACACCTCATGGAGATCGCATCATGTGGCTCGAACGGACGATTCCATGAGTTATATGTTCCGTATGCGATCGTAGGATATTGTATGGTGAGGTGATGACACTTCTTTAGTCGCTCACAAGAAGTACCCCTGACTAGTGATAGTCTGGCTGTCAAAATAGCCAAGTCTTTCGTTGGTTGCATCCGGGTTCGAGTATGAGACAATGACCTAAGAGTTACTGTGATGTACGTTGGCAAAGTTTCAAACCACAACACCAGTGGTTTGGACCCTGTCGTTAGCCTGACCATTATTTGTCCCCTGACAAACAGGAAGACTTAACCGAAACACGAGATGACACATCCTTAGGTCACTACAAGGAAGCATCCACACGTGTGGCTGAAACTCCACCATTCCAGATAACAGCCTCAGCAGGAAAGTTAATGACCGCTGCATGACCAAGGCGAGGTTATTCATGGTCGGCGCTTAGGTAAGCAATTGACTGCCGAGATATACGTCCCGAATTGTGTCGGTGTCACGGCACTAATAAATAAAGTTTAGAGTGGGCCATTTGGAGTAACGATAGTGTGGGCAACGGAATAGGTGATATATGGCCGTAAGAAAAGAAGGCGGCGCAAGACCAGTAGAGTGTAAAAGAAACTCAGCAGCAGGTTTGACAGTAGATCATTGAAGTAGGTCAGTGTTGCAATAACTAATTTAGTTATCCCACGGGTGGCAAGCGGGTTCAATAGTGACAAACATTCTTTCTGATGCTTGCCTCTTTTTTCAGAATATTTTGTTGCTGCTGTTCCAGTGATTCCCATGTCATCGATGAAAGAGAACGGCTCCTCCGATTCCAGATACCAACGATGCCGTGGGTCTTTGATGACAATACACAGATAACTGCTTATATTCCACAGGCCCCAGACAATACATGCGCAGGAACTGGATTACCGACATCGCATGGGCACAATCGTTCGAAACAAGGAAGGGCAAGGACAACTTGTTATCAAGATGGAATTTCATGACTTACTTTCCTCGAATCCAGAAAAATGGTGGACGTCTGCTCTCAACTTCCATTCAACCTTCACAATCGTGTGATCCACGACATAATTGAAAGTCGGTCACGATCACAATCGACTGACTATGACACATCTGACGAGGAAAGTTACCGTTCGCTCGTACGTCGACATAATTTGACCCAGAAACGAGCATACGAGTCGAGATACCCGGTCTATTACGAAACCTCGCGGTCGCGGTCACCTTCTATCGGACTAGGCTCTACATCAGTCGCCCGTGAGGCCAATGGGCCTACTGCCATCCTTAATCTGCGATTGGTAGGTGTTACCGAAACCGAACGTGGCCGAACTAAAGGAAGAGCAAATTCTACGGGTTACGACGGAGGAAATTCACTTGGCTCAACTAAAACTCTTCATGTCACTGATCCCTCTGTGGTATGTCCTGTATGACTCTCAAGAAAAACGATCTGATTTCATTATTATTAGTCTTTCTCTCCTCAATTTGAATTTATCAATCCAGTCTTATCTTCCTGGAATGACTCTATCCCATACCAGCCCCCTAATCATTCCTGAAATGTATTGATATTGATACCAATTCACGAGAATTTTCTCACTTTAAAAAACACGAGAACTCCACGCCGACTTGAAACTCACTAATGATTGTTTCAAACTCTCATCCTACATGCAATCGACTGGAAAGACATTTTTTAGTTCAAAGGAACTGATTTGTTGTCGGAATAAGGCATGGGAGATTTTGTTCCTTGATCTCGGCAGATCTATGTCTACTTGTATTACTTGGACTTGAGTCACTGATTGACTTGCACTTATTTATTATACATTTTAGGTGGTCTTTATCTGATGCTTGGTGAACATTACAGTGTGCGCAAATGGCAGAATGGCAGTTGGTACACAGCACTGTACATTAAAAAATATTTTGTTTTGATCCATGGGCAAAGCCTAAATTAACAAAAACATAGGGGTAGGTGTAAATCAAGTCTCTGAGAACTAAACATCTAATTACCGAAGTTCCTTCAAATAGTTTATGTCAGTCGTTATCCGATGATGACTACACACATATCCCTTCACATACGTTAGGCTCGAATCGACTCACAAACAACCCTATATCTGTTTTTCTTTATCTGTCTCTTTCTACGATGGAGTAAAATTAATTTCTCACAACACTTTTGTATCACTCTTTTCATTGAGTGTGAGAGAAGTCTGAATTCCTTTCTGATAGATACCCATTACAACTTTACAACAAGTACAGTTGACCTATCTACGACCGACAAGGAATATCCATTCAAGATAAATCAGCTGTCCAACAGTCTGATATCATTATTCAACTCATAAGTCGGGAAAATGGATGATTTACAGACATAAACCACCATAATCATGCATCATCATCTTTGGAAATTCCATTTTGGAGTTTATGCACAGGCACTTCAGCGTCCTTTGGTTGATTTTTATCAGCAGCAACCCCCACAAACGTCGGAAATCTACAATCAAGCACATTTTTCGAGTCAATAATTAAGTACTTGATTTTTTGAAGCAACAAAAAGTATACCTCGGAACGCCGTCTTTAGTCAACTCCTGGAATCGATAGATAATGATAGACCCAACGGCTGGAGGATCCTTTCGTTGTTTGTCTGTCAATCCTGATCCGACGCTAAATGTCTATTAAATAGAAGATTAGCAATCCGTCAGGTCCGGGAAAACAGAGATGAGAAAACATCACTTTTCCGGACTCCATTTTACACTGAAGAGCACCCGTGACACCTTTATTCTTCCCCTTTCCATCAACATAGCCAGTCACAATAGATTCAGCATCATAGAACGTCTGTTGACATAAGCACTCATCCTCATAATTTGGAATGGCGAACACACCTTGACTTTCAACAGCGTAGGTGACCGGTGTCCTTCATATTTCCTTGAAAAAGTTCAGAAAAATACCAAACAGTTCCAGGTTGATGCAAAAAAAACTCACGATTTCGGCTCACGTAACATAATGCCCTCACCACCTAAACTCTCAATCTCCTTCAATTTGTCAAACACATGCTGTTTGTCCTTAACCTTCTCCTGCTTAACAACCACAACGTGATCAGAACAATGCGACCCTCCAGGGCCAAAGAGCGATTGAATGTATTCGAGGCGTGATTCAAAGGGATCTGTCCCGCGCGAAGGAATGTCGAAGACCTGGGCAAAGATGAGTGATGGGGAGAGACAGAAAAAAAATCTATCGGATGCACCGGTCCGCATAGAAAGCGACAGAAAAAAAAGAATGTATTCACCTGGAACGTAATATTCTTCCAATGAGGCGAATTAGCTGTTCTCACTATAGATACTGTGGACTGAAATTCCCCACGTCCGGCGAAGAGCTCTCCATCGAGCGTAACATCTTTCGGAAGTTCTAATACAAGTGAAGAATGGATCTGTCAATGCTCCGATAACAACAAGTGCATTGAATACTTACTCTCCAAGAACCACTCAGGCGGGAAGAACGGGTTGCCTAAACGACTTATCATCTTTGTCCCATCGTAATAAGTTCTATGTGTAACAAGATTACCAAGATGCGACAACATCGGCCATTTGTGAACCAGGACATCAGAAAAGAGAAGAGAAATCTCGTCAGAGCAGAAAGGAGGATAAGAAAAGAAATGCAACACCTACCTGACACCATCTAGCTTCTCTGAAATCCACCATCCCGAAGGGTCCGGACCAAGATCCAAGTCCCACTTATTTGCTAATAATAATTCAGGTACATTGGATTCAGATTTTTTGGCAGCAGATTTTTTGGCAGCAGATTTTTTGGCAGCAGGCTTAGGCTGAGGCCCGTTGGGGTTTTTCTTGAGTAATCGAGCTGACTCGTATGCCTCGCCAAGTAAACTTTTGAGATGTTTGCATGTACGTGCGTTGATTGGTACACCGCCCTACAGATTCAAGCAGAAGCAAAATGTGAGTGACACTTTGTGGAGCGTAGGGAAGAAAGGCTTGTACTTGATGTTTCCAGGCCTTAGATGGGACGAAAGACGATGTTTGGAAGATTGTGACGAAAATAGAAGGAACGGAATGAGCTTTAACGTTATTTGTTTAGGTGTGATCATACCGGACAAGAGCTGGCCATAGATCAGAAAAGCGCATGAGAGGAGAGGCTTTGGAATGTTACAGTGCTCAAAGCTTACCAATAATAGTGATCCCAGTTACGTTGAACCTTGTATTTCGTGTGACTGAACAAAGATAAATGAAATTTGCAAGGCAAGAAAATGGAGATGTCAACCTGGTCATGGATGCAATTTCACGTTCCTCCCCATCTTTCATGTATACGTTCGGTTTGATACCATCAATATCTGCAAGCTCGTCTTCTACTTCTATTCCCTCAAAGGATGGTTTAGAGGTAGTTTGAGCGGTTTCGACTTTATCTTGTTCCTTGTCGATGGTTTTCGCTTCATCTTTTTGTCTGCCTCGGACATGATCTTCAGGTCCTTCGATCAGACCCTTATCCATATTTTCGGATTTGGTATGCTGAGCTTCACGGTCCTCTGTAACTCTAATCTCGGACAAATTATTGGCTTCCGTTGCGTTTTTCATTGCCCTGGGTGGAGCGTGTTCATTGGTGCCAGCACTGGATTGTTTGTACATCAAACGCTGTTCCTCGTATGCTTCGCCAAGGAGAGATTTAAGATGTTTACAAGTACGAGCGTTGATGGGGACGCGGGCCTATCAGCCATAGCTATCAGTGATATGCACTATAATGAAAGGGCAGAAAGGCAAACTTGGTTTCTCCATGCTGGACAAGAACTAGTTGGTGGTGGTGAGCTGAGGTGTCCGAGCAGGAAGCAAGGACGAACCAGTAATAGTGATCAAATGTCCGCTTGATCTTGTATTTGCTTTTACTGCGGACAATGTATCAAATTGAGCAAGAAATTTGTACAAGTCCTACCTTGTAGCCGAGCCGATTTCAGTTTCCTCGCCGTCTTGGAGAACGACCAGGGGTTTCACACCGTTAATCTCAGCTAACTCCTGAGATTTTACACTATCTTCAGAGAAGGATTTCGTCTTAGCATTCTCCTTGGGAAGTTGTTCGACTTTAGCACGCTTGGTTGCAATCCCAGTTTTCTTGGGAGTAGGTCCCTTCTCATCTTCGGCGTCGCCTTCCTCATGGCCAGCTGTTCTCTTGCGCTTGTTCACAGTTTTCGAAGCCTCAGCAGGATTGCTGCCTCTCTTAAGTGCGACACGAGCATTTTCATAGGCGTCTCCCAGGAATGCTTTTAGATGTTTGCATGTACGAGCATTTACAGAGATACCAGCCTGGGAAGGTCTTAGTCACGATATGACGACACGACTGGGTTCGAAATATTACCTGGTTTCTCCAAGCCTGCAGGGGTGAGTGAGAGTGTCAGAGTGTCAGCCACGAGTGATAGCAATACATACGGGGCAAGTGCTGATTATGATCAACAAGTGTATTTTCCTAGCTGTGTTACACTCACCAGTGGTAGTGATCCAACGTACGCTTGACTTTGTATTTAGATTTGCTAGAGAGCACCTGAACGTTCCGTAAGACGATCAAAGACGATGCTTACCTGGTTGCGGAACCAACTTCGTGCTCCTCACCATCTTCAAGAAAGATATTGGGTTTGATACCGTCAATTTCTTCAAGTTGATCCATGAGTTTGGAACTAACACTAGTCAGAACGCGAGCAGTTTAAATGGGCGCGATCGGTTAGGTCAGGTGAGCGCACGTTCCATTGGCTGGCGGGACCGCGCTGGTGCGGAAGTCAACGCCCTGTTTACCTAATTGTATCCGAAGCCCCTGTCCAGCTGACTCGACTGTGGTGCCGATGTCCGATTTAAGGTATGGTCTATTCGAGTCACTCTGCCGAAATGCTGGACACGAAATATGACTATGACTCCCTCCATTTTAAATCAAACAGGAAAATGTCAACGATGGATAGGATGTCCTCTGCACTAATTCCAACAAAACTAAGGATGATAGCTAACAGGGAAGAGACAGGCATCCTACTTGCTCCTCATGTAAATTTTGTCTAGATAATCTTCAAACACTTGCTTCCTCAAGGTATTCGGCTCTTCGACCTCTGGAATCTTGGCAATTTGTTGTCTAAGATCCTCTACCCTCGACTTCTCATACTCCTTATACTTCTCCCTTACGCCGACCTCATCAAATACTTTCTTCACCGCCAATTCACTTGGTCCACCACTTGGCTTCTTTCCATAATTTTCTTCCAGAATCTTACGCTGATCAGGTGACGCACATGAAAGGGCAACATTGATACACCATGAACACTTGTTATCGATGATATCAGTTCCAATTTTACCAATTTGTTCTGGTGTCCCAGAGAAATCGAGAAAATCGTCTTGGACTTGAAAATATTCCCCGAGAGGAATTAGAATGGATTTCGCGATATCGTAGGGATCCTTTGCTGCCTCTGAGGGGTCGAGGGGTGGGATGGGTGCGTGGGTAATACCACACATGTACATTGCAGACGCAACGGGGAGATAGAAAGAATAGAAGGCCGTTTTCCAAATGACAATCAAGGAATGCCTTAGGAGCATCGTAGATTTGATTATAATATATAACTTTTCACTCACTTTTCAAAACTAAATTTACTCAGGTCAACTTGTTCGGGCGCAGTAATAAGATCGATGAGCTGTCCGATCTCGGTTTGCCTTGTCGTCTCGAGGAAAAGTTCGAGAAGATCGACATAGCAAGGGTTTGGCTTGAAGTACAACTTTATCAATGAATAGATGGAGGAGCAGATCATAAACCCATCGTTAATCGCAATCATGCCGACTTCTTGGATGCGATACCAGCACGGTTGATCACGACGAGTGATCGACGAATCCATGATATCATCGGAAACGAGGAAGTAGGCTTGAAGCTATGAAACTGTCAATGACTGAAGTGAAGCCAAAGACTGGAATACAGACCAGTTCAACGCACCACCCGAGTACTGCAGCTTTCACATATTCATCATCTGTGAGTGGCCGACGCTTCAAGATTTCGACCGTGTCGACGACAGACAAGCCTCGGTTCAGTTTACCACCCGGGACGTTATAATCCAGGCTCTAGCAGATATGTCGGCATTATTACTAATACCAGGAAATCTATTGCACCTTTCTGTACCAATTTATCGCATCTTCAGGGATACCTTGTTGACCTAGCTCATTGACGAGCTCATCGGCAATCCTTTTATAAACTTGGCTGAATTTGGCGCGGCGAGAAGCTTGATCTGCCATAGGATGGTAGTGGTGAGGTGATAATCAAAAAAATAATCATTATCGTTTGGAGTAATCTAAAGAGGTATCCACGTGTGCCCTGAGGGACAAATCAAACAAGGCATGCACTGATCAATGGGTCACCACCTTCAACCACAACCACAACCACAACAAAGGACACCAATTCTTACAGCTCCGAATTAACAAAAAGAAGCGTATCCAACCATCATACATTAAAGGTTGGCTCAATCATATCGGGTCCTCAGTATCGCTTTGCGCTAGAGCTATTCTGAACCGTGCTCCGATTGGGGAATATAGGAAGAGGTTCTTCCCTCAAAGCAATCTTGCATGCCCTTGTGGTCACAATAGGGTTGAAACCCGAGCTCACATCCTGAACGATTGCAGTCGTTTCACCTACAAAAGCGACGATCGCATTGTGATCAAACACTTTGTCCTGTTCTTAACAGACAACTCTGGTGCGTTTGCTTGGTCAAGTAACATCACTTAACATGGGGTGCTATCACGGAGTCACTGAGTACTGCTACTTCATTCATGTTTTCTTCTTCTTTCCCTCTTTTCTCACTTCTCTTGTGTCTGGATCAGTTGCGAGTGATCTGGGTTTTGCTTTACATTTCTTGTTAGGTTTCTCTTTGTACTGTAGGGTAGGTAAAGTACCGCGGACTGCGATCGAGCACCGCGTTATTGAATTTTTTAAAAAAGGTATCCACGTGACAGATCCAGTGGAGATTATGGCTGTGCTAGTGGTCTATATTGTTCATGCCTGACGGTATCCCTACCTGGCTCAGATCCGTATTGAAAAAATCTACACCGCCTACCAGCACTTCTCAAGATGCTGCTGTAGCAGATGCTCCTCAAGTAGAACCATTCTCGCTTGCTCGTCGAATACGGTTCCTCATTTATAAGTACAATGGAGAAGAAAATGATCATCAGGAGCTGTCTTCTGCCTCTTTCAATGATGATCAACAGCTTCTTCAAGCCCTTAGCAGTCCTGTATTGATGAACGGCTCACTCGATGGTCGCCGGACTAGTGTTTGGAGGGCACTCGAGGAAATGGATTCTCGAACAAGTTCAGAACTCCCTCATAACGATACTGTTTCGGAACCATTCAATGAACCATCCAGTGTGATGGTATACTCTCCTCTTATTCCTGTGCAAGGGTCCCTTGTCGAATTGGCACAGTCCGAAGTGATCATTGAACAAGAAGAGGGACAGGACCAAGTCCATGCACGCGAACTAGAAACTACATCAGTACCTCCATTTATACCTGCCCTGTCATGGACGAATAGCCTTAGATCGTGGTTTACGAAACCTTCACAGCCCACACCCCCTCCACCGGCAGAGTCTTCCATGACTCCTCGAACGCGTGAGCAGCATTTACGAGCTCAGAGAGCTTGGGTTCCTTCCAAGGACAAACTTTCTATCCAGTGTATGTGGTGGGGCTATCGCATGTGCGTTTGATGCCTTGATTGCATACTTAAACATTCATGTTTTTTTTGAAGGTTTCTTCCTCCTCCAGTTCTCGATATCTTAGATGACAAGCAGCTAGAAGCAGTTCGGCGCGCAGCAATAATCACAACCGCACTCACATGGTTCTTCAATAATCTTCCTATTAATACCCTTCCGATTGCTCTCCGTCCGACTCTTCTTCTTGTTCAACATATAGCACCGTTCCTCGGGTCAATTGGGACGTTCATCTCCTGGAGTTGGAATATGATCAAAGCTTATGACCAAGGGTATGGAATTACCCTCACCGCAACTTGGCTATTACCGATCGCGTTGATACCTGGTACATGGTTCCAACGTGATTGGCCTGTCAGCCCGCCCTCTCTCGATCTTGCACCTCTTCCCTCTATTGAATCCATTCTTCAGTCATCTGCAGGAGAATTTCAGAACCATGCCACTTTGGCTCCACATTTCATGCTCACACCGAGGCAAGAACACTGCGATTTTTTTCCATCTCCACAATCGATACCGCAAGCTCTAGGTCATGTCGGGACGCCTTCATTGCCAGATTCCTCCATTTATCGGTCATCGTGTGAGCCCACATGTCATTACCCCGGTTCTCCACCTCTTGAAACATCATCACCCTTACCATCGGGCCATTCTCACCTCGTTTCTTCATCTACGTCCCTTGGTGACTACCTTTCTTCCTTGACTGGCGCCCCATCACCACTACCTGACCTTTCATATATTGTCCATTTGTCACCACCAACATCTCCACTGGTGTCTTCACCGTTCTTGTCTCCAGAAACACCCTTCACTACGGCTCCAAGTTCACCAGTACCTCCTTCTCCTAAACGTTTTGCCCCACAATCACCTGACATTTGTGTGCGGGAGAAGAAACATGCTGTGTTTTCACCGAAGATGTCTTCATCGGTGTTAGCAGGCTCGTCTATCCAATGTGACAAGTATTTTGCACCGTACGTTGCACAGATGACATCGCCCCCTTTGGATACATCAGTCGTTACTCCAGTCGTACAGCACCTTCTCGATCCCACTTTGACTCATAGCTATCCTTCACCCCCTGCTGACCCCAATGATATCCAGTTGCTTCAGAGTCCCCTTTGGCAGTGTTCTCCATTGCCTCCGGAGCAAAATTCACATGAATAAGAACTATACATAGATTTAAGACTTTGTAAATTTTGTGCTGCTTAATTAGGAGTAGGGCCCACTAAGTATTGCGGTGATGTGAAATATTATGAGAGCATTTCTCCCGATGTACGCAGGAAAGAGTCAATGCCGAGTGTAAATCAGCGGGAGGATATGGTTGCCGGTTCCAAAAATACTGTGGTCATGCGGATAAAGGCTCGCGAGACTTTCTCTCACGCTTCATCTTTTTCTCTTTCTCTCATCTTCGAACTCTACCGCTCGTTATGCTTACCCTTCCCCTCGCCCTTGCCGCTCTTGCAGGCTCTACCCACGCCCAAATTACGGGTACTTTTCCTGCTACTCCTCTCGCTTCAATAACAGGACTCTCATATCCCTCGGGTATTGTAAGCATCCCTTTCCCTTTTTATTCTTTTTTACTCTTATGCATTTGACACATCAACAACTGTTCTTTCGTAGCCTGAGAAAGTCGATCCTGATACGCACCTGGCTCGAGGGCCTCAGTTTGGCTACAACCGCTGTAATTCTACCACTGAGGGCCCCGATTCTCTTTGCCAGACAATCGTTGTCAACGGTCTTGATGGTTCGCGCTGGGTTGTTATGCTCTCAAGTAGAGATTATTCACTGTTTCTTCAGATTTCTGCTTCTGGGCGCCCTCTGTGCCAAATTCTACAGTCGGTGACCAGGAAGGCGAGATGGTGGCCTGGTGTTCCAAACCCGGATACGGGTCCCGGCTTATCCCTGCTGGCGCCCTTTACGGTGTCCAGTACAGGAAAACTCCTGACTATGCCGTCCTCAACGGGTTCGTCAACCAAGAGCTTATCAACTTGAATCCGGATGATTTTGGTGGTGAAATGGACCCTCATGGCCAGGACTTGGTTTGTTCTTGTCTCTCGATACCTTTTTCTTATGTAACTAATTGCCCTCAGCGTGGAAACCCCATTGGCGGTCTCGCCTTCTCCACAATTTTCAGTGGTCAATTCCTGCAGGTTACTGAGTGGAACAAGTAAGGCTTCACATCACCGCCGGGTAGTGTATTGTACCATTGACCAACTCCCTTCTTAGCTTCATGGGTGGTAATCAATTTTGCTTGAAGGTCTGTGATCCTCACGGAGCCCGTGCTGCTGACTGGTGTCGAAACACCCTTGATCGTATTGGTTGTGCCTATAACGCTCCCAGCAGCGCTCAAAATGGAACTTTCGAGTCTTGTGATGGCGATAGTGGAGATTTTCCTGGTGTTTACACTACTAATGGTGCTGTTGTGACTTACACTCAACCACCGGAAGAACTCGGTCCGATCACTAGCATTCCTTACACTCCTACCATCCCTGCCTCGTCCAATTGTGTTACCCACGCTAGTACTGACCTTTACACTGCTCTTCCTTCTCCCACCCTCCCTCCATCTTCCAGTTCACCCTCTGGGGCTATTGCTACGAGTGGTGGCAGTGCGACTCGCTCTGGGTCAGCTGCAAGTGTCAGCAACACTAGTGGCGCAGAAACGCTGGCTATTTCCAGTATCTCTGTCTTCGGCATTGTCTTTGTTTCTTTGTTTCTTGCTTGAAATTGACTCTGGTCGTCATTTCTTGGAAATTAGTTCAAGTCCTTTTGCCTTGTCTGGCTAAAGTGATCCAGCAATTTCCGAGCGTTTGGCCTTAGGCTTTTACTTGTGACTCCCTGCAGACTGCGTATCATGTCGATCACGTTGTTATGGTGACTCTCACTTACACATCCATATAGTATCTTTTTTGCATACTGGATTTATATATGTGAATAATGCTTGGATTACATCAGGCGTGCTGACGATTCTGTAATGTAATGGACATTAACCTCTTACATTTGGCTATTTTTCTTTACAATTTTTGGATATGTGGACTATGTTGTCGTCCTTTTAACTGGTTGAATAGTTAATATTCAATGATTAGATGTTGACAATCTCAATTGTCAGCAGACAATGTAAACGAAGTTGTTAAAGGCATTGTTCTTGACGGGAGGAATCGGATTCAGTCTAAACCGTGCTCAGAGATACCAATTGCCCGTCAGCCTTGTTCCTTTATCTTGATCTGAATCTGACATCATAATCCCCTGAATGAGTTAATGAAGAACTGAATTATTGGGTCAACCACAGACGTGGTGGCTGGCTGGTCCAAGTCTCATAAAACTTGTCTCTGGCTTCTGCTCTGTTTAATTCAACATCGTCATTATTCATGCAGGGTTATCTCTTTTTCGGTCTTGCATTTCTGCTAATCCAGGCAACTGCTCAAGGCTTGACGCTTACATATTCTCCATCGCTTCCTATTGGAATTTCAACAGATACACAGAATTCGAATATCCCCCCATGCGTACTACAGTGTCTGACACAGGCCGCCCAAGTTGCTGGCTGTGAAACGTATGTCTGAATCGATTTTTGAGGTTTGATAGTTGACGTGAGCCATTGTGGTTATAGAATGAGTGAGACTTGTGCATGTACTAATGCATCATTTCAGCAAGCGGGTCGAATATGTCTCCAGTCAAATTGTTCGTCATTGGATCAAGCTACCGCTGCTCTACTTCAAGAAAATCAATGTACCACTGGTACATGATTGGTTCTTTCCTTTATCTCCTGGCTTCTGATGCGCACTATCATAGCGGTAGCCTCAAGTACAAGGAGTCCAACGACTCAGATTGTGCCAATTTCAACCACTTTGCCAAATGATGCTTTAACTGTTGGATATGTCATTGGGAATATGGGGTGGGTAGCAGTTGCGGGAGCTTTGAGTATCATAGTCGCATTTTAAGGTTTCTTCACCGTATACAGTTTTTTCTTAGTATAGTACTTGGTTGGGTCCATTCTATTGAATGCTAGAGTATTTAGTCCTAGCAACTACTATGAATATAACCACTCCCATCATGGGTTGAAACTCCGACGATTGATTAATTAATGAATTTTTCTCGAAATCTTTAATCTATCTACACCACTGATCATGGCTCCCTCTGTATCGAGGCAAAAGCGGCTACAGGAAAGGGCCGCAAAAAAGGCCGCAGGGGCCTCTAGTACTGACCCCTCGAGCCGCATATCGACGCCCGCAGGCTCGGTAAATGGTCGTAGCACGCCCTTGACCAGTAACAGCGGTATGCCTAGTAAAACCAACAGTCAAGAGGACCTCTTGTCCATGGCCAAGCTCAACATAGCAACAGAAAGGTATAGTCACATACAATTGCCTTGTGTCTGTACTGATTGTATGAGCAGAAGTGCAGCCGGTGTCCTTGTTTCTGATGTTAAAGGTCGTGATATAAAGATCGATGCGTATACACTCTCATTCCACGGCCGACTTCTCATTGAAGGTGCTGAAATTTCGTTCAATTACGGAAATCGATATGGTCTTCTGGGAGAGAACGGGTCCGGAAAGGTTTGCCGAGTTCCTGAGATCAGATTTGCGAATCCGCTGATGATCTTAGTCAACTTTCCTCCAATCTATTGCTGAACGCGACATCGAGATCCCTTCACATATTGACATTTACCTTGTCCAGGGAGAGGCAGAACCATCTGACGTGAATGCCATTGATTTCATCGTCACATCTGCAAAGGCAAAGGTGGCCAAACTCGAAGCTCGGATAGAAGAGCTTTCCGTGGCCGAAGATGTTGATGAACTCGCCCTCGATGCTGCTTACCAAGAACTAGAGGAACTTGATGCGAGCACTTTTGAGGCCAAGGCCGGGAGCATTCTCCATGGTCTCGGTTTCAGCCAGGAGATGATGAAAAAACCTACAAAGGACATGTCCGGTGGTTGGCGAATGCGTGTTGCACTCGCCCGTGCCCTCTTCGTCAAGCCTCATCTACTCCTTCTGGATGAGCCTACCAACCATCTCGACCTTGGCGCAGTTGTCTGGCTTGAGGCCTACCTCTCCACCTATAATCACATCCTCGTTATAACTTCTCACTCGCAGGATTTCATGGACTCTGTCTGTACTCACATCATGGACCTCACTCCGAAGAAGAAGCTGGTTTACTACGGCGGTAATTACACTACGTACGTCAAGACGAAACAGGAGAACGAGATCAACCAGATGAAGGCATACCACAAACAGCAAGAAGAGATTGCACATATCAACAAGTAGGCGACTTTCTCTTTGCAAGCACCTCAGTCCCTAGCTGATCGCATCGCATAGCTTCATCCGCAGTGCAGGCACGTTCTCGAATCTCGTCCGCCAGGCAAAATCCAAACAAAAAATCATCGACAAAATGGAAGCTGCTGGACTTATTGAGAAGGTTGAGACCCCAAGACCCTTGCGGTATGCGTTTTTTTTCATGCCCTGCTCGACTTAACATTTTTTTTACAGATTCAACTTTGAGGATATTGGCCGACTTCCACCGCCGATCGTTGCTTTCGATGATGTTGCCTTTTCCTACTCAGGCAGAAAAGAGGACTATTTGTACCAGCATCTCTCATTCGGTATTGAGTGCGTTGTCCAGAATCTCATTTGAATAACTACACAACTTCAACTTTTACAGCATGGACTCCCGTATCGCTATTCTTGGTGCTAACGGTACCGGCAAGTCCACTCTTCTCAACCTCATTACCGGTGTCCTCCAACCATGCGAGGGCACCATCTCCAAACACATATCCCTAAAACTTGCAAAATACTCGCAACACTCCGCCGATCAGCTTCCTTATGACAAAAGTCCGATCGAATATTTCCAGGTGTTATTCTCTCAAAGATACCCCGACAAGGACGTGCAAGCGTGGCGTGCACAACTTGGTAGATTTGGACTTTCTGGTGCTCATCAAGTTGCTCCCATTAGACAGCTCTCTGATGGTCTTCGGAATCGGTGAGTGTTTCTTGACTCTGCGAATTGTGACTAAATTTAACTCCGATAAGTGTCGTGTTTGCACAGCTTGCCATGGAACACCCACATATTCTTCTACTCGGTGACTTATCACAATGCATCCGTGCTCTTTGATGATGACTATATTTTCTAAGATGAACCAACTAATCACCTGGACATGGGCTCTATTGACGCGTTGGCTAAGGCAATTAAAGAGTTCGAAGGGGGTGTTGTTATTGTGTCACATGATTTCCGTACGTTGTCTTGCTCTTCTCTCTCCTGTCTCATGGGTTGATCTAATTTGTTGGGGTATATAGGTCTCATTGGTCAAGTAGCTGAAGAGCTGTGGGAAGTTGCTGATAAGACGATTCATAACCTGACAAAACAAGAGATTGACATTATAGGCTACAAAAGAAACCTCATCAAGCAAAGTAAGTCGAAATGGTAGATATCAAATGTCTGCTTATCTGGTTCGATAGGTTATGCTGCTATTGAGAAAGCCAAGCTGTTTTCAAAGACAGCACCAAAAGGAAAGACATAGTCTATTGTCCGGTAATCAGACAGAATGCCATGGCTTAATCTGGCCTAGTACCTAAACTTTAATTAAAATTCCTATCAATGCATTACAATGAGGCGAGCCAATAGAAATGCCCAGAAATTCTCATGAATGTCAGTTATTGATCGGAAACTTGCTTCGATGAATCTAAGAATCGATAATACTGAGCCATCCTAGAGAAAATAATCAGCTGGAGGCCGTTTTGCTGGTACTGATCTGACGTCCTACAACAAGAGATTCAGTTGTAAAAAGCTGCTTTCACATAGAAATTCATTCTGAACAGGGATAACAGGAGTGCAGTGGTTGCCTAGTGCAACACGTATGATGACTGATCGTGCATGTTGCACTAGGCAACCCCCAACATGCTTTTGTTATTCCTGTTCCGACAAGTAACAGATGAATACATACAATTGGTGCATGCTGAAACACTTTATATTCCTGGCCCAAGTGTTCATCAAGTTCAAGGATAGAGGCCACATTACCACACCTGTCAATTGTGAACAGTCAATGGTGGAACCGAAAAAGAAAGAAGCTCACCGGTAGCAATAATTGGGAGCACTCCAAACTGTGACAATTGTTTGATCAAACATGAGCTTGAATCCATCCATGGCAAGTTGATGTGCTCGGGCGATGAGGTCAATGGCATTGTTGTATGCAAAGCCTTTTGCGATGTCAGCACCAAACAGAAACCCGGCACCGCGAGGAGAGAGACCCCATCCAGAAATGTCTTGGGTGTGTGAGAAAGTATGGGCGGAGAAGCTATTCTGCGCGCGTACCGTCGGGGTCGGACCATAAAAGATCGCACATGGCTCCGTCGTGAGGGACTTCCTGTTTTCTGTCGATAGCACGAATCTTGTACAATGATCAGCAAGACAGGTGATTATATGAAATCTCCTCACCTGGTCGATACTCTGTAAATTGGGACTCAAACCTCCATGAACACAAAAGACTCTCCCATCTACAATAGCTGCAAGAGCGAGGTAATCAAAGACTTCGCAACACCATCTCCAGACATGACTACTTCCATATTTCCTCTGACATTCGTCGTAAAACCCATAGACTTGCGTGATTTGTCTAGATTCGTGGTTACCGCGTATGAGAGTGATACGATCCGGATATCGAACTTTGAGAGCGAGAAGGAGCAGAAAGGTTTCGACAGAGTAAAAACCACGATCGACAAAATCGCCTGAAAAAGGATGAATAAGAGAAGAGAGAAAAGAATGGAATGGAAATGAATATACCCATGAAGAGATAGTTTGTCTGTGGACAAAAGCCACCGACTCTGAAAAGCTCCATCATATCGAAGAATTGACCATGAATGTCGCCACATATCTAGATGGCTGATGAGAAAGGAGCTGGGTAGTAGGGCTGAGAGCGTGAAGCTGCTGACGGTGACGGGCGCATCGACGATTTGGACGTTGCCCTCTTCGAGCAGAATCTCGCGTGCCTTGAGGCAGAGACGCTTCACGTGTTCCTCTGAAATGGGCTCACATCGAAGAAGCTGGGAAATGTCACTGACAAGAAGGACATATGAGCAAATGGCCTGTGCGGAGGCAGGAAAGTCTACTACTTGTCAAGTTCGCTGGGCATGGTGGCGGTGTGAGACAAAAGGGTATCTTATCCATCAATTCCGATATACGATATGTACAAGACAAAGCAAAAAACTAAACTATGCGAGAACAACTGCGGTATAGATATGCGGGGAGGAAATGATCACGGCGGTCATGGATCGGGGCAAGAATCGGAGGTGGGGACTGAAAACGGTCATCGACAGAATAGATCTGGTGATTGCTGTGATCCGACGTGGTGGCAGTGTTGTAGCGCGTATGCGCCTCGTCGTAGATGTAAGTCGGAGTCGGGGGACCGGAAGCGTGAGAAGAGGAAGAGGCCGGGGAAGCTGGGTAGCTCATGATGTGTGAGATCGAGTGACGCGAACCGTCGTGCGAGGCCGAAGTGAGCGGAGTAGTGTGGATATACGTGAATCCACTCCCCTGCCCCTGCTCTTGGTACGTTGTCGTTGCGTTGCGGTACGAATATGACACATACGACGAGTCGGCCAGCCCGTAGTATGGCTGCTCCGGCGTCGATGACAGCGGAGGAGATGGGCCAGCTGGATCCATCGGCTGGACAAGCGGGACCGGCGAGTCCGGAGGCGTGAGATGATGTGCATAGACACTGACATCTTCTAAAGTCGGAGGTGGGAGGTCAACGGGCAGCTTGGCAGCAGCGGCACGCTTGGTACCGCCCGGCCGGCGCGAGTTTCTACGCGATCCCGGAGAAAGATGAATGCGATAGCTAAAGGACGCGTCAGTGAGACTTGAAGGAGACAATAACGAGAGACGCACTGTTGCTGGAGATTGTCCTGGCGGGAGCAACGGGTCTCACAACCGGGGAAGGGGCACTTGTGGTTGCGCTCTCCGGTATGAATGCGAGTGTGGCGAGCAAGGTGACCACTGGTGGTAAAGGCGCGTTCACAGGTGGGGCAGACGTGTTTTTTCTTGGAAGGCTGAACAGGAGTAGGAGCAGAAGAATAAAACTGGGTGCTGATTTTCGTGAACTCAGTTCGAGGCATGGCAGAAGAAGAAAGTCCTGGGGCTCAACTCAAAAATAGGCGGGCTCGTTAAGAAGGGTTTTCGCGCAAACCAATGCTCCTTTTGGTCTCCCTTCTCTTACGTATCATATCGAGATCTCCCAGATCTCCGTCTGTCACATGTCACGCCCGCTTATCCGTTTCGAGTCCCACCGGCGGTTCCCTTCTCCAACTCCGATGCTTTTTCTTTTTTCTCCCACACTCTCTCCCGACTCGGGACCATCCTCATCCAACACGTGATCCATCTGGTACTCACACTACTTTAGTTCCAAGAAGCAATATCTACATAAATTCCACCCACAGACGTGTTTACTTACGTTATCTATCATACGACAGTGGAACATCACCAGGAATGCCGCCGGAACCCCGTCCAATCTTTTCCCAATCTTTTTCCAGTAGGGGCAATGACCCTCCATGTCGATCCCACACTAAACAACTACTTCGTGTTTCAGCAATTTTAGAATTTCAATTCCAATCTCCACTGCACGTTTCGAGGAACAAATTAGTCTGGATCAGGTACCACAAATCTATCTTAAGACATCTTGGTTCAAATTCCTCGCCAATATAATGTGATTGCCCACCATTTGCAACGGTCAGTATTAAGGTGCAGTATAGTCTATACTCTTTCATTCAGTCTAACCCCTGATAACCATCATCCCGTCATGTAATAACTCACATGTTATCCTCAAGTATGTGAAACTGATAAACAAGACTACGTGTCCTCAATCTCCGCCTAATGCACTTCACTCGACCAAAGCTGTATCGCACTCACCCTCATCTTATCCTTCATGTTCTATCTATGTGATGCACAAACTTCCATTTTGATAATACCACCTTTTAGTCTTAAACCATTGACTATCGCAACAGCACCCCCTCGTGGTATGGAGTCTTTGCTATTTCATCTTTCCAAATGACTGCTTAGTCTGCTTCAAATCGGCTATTATCATTACATGAGATAACGTTCATATAAACACCACTTACGATATCAACCGAGTGTGTGACAAATGTGACCAACGTTCAAAGCCACTGTTGTGCCACCAGATTTTTTTTTCAATCATACAGAAGAAAAGTAGTACAGGGTTCACTTTTGGGGTGCTTTTTTTTTCTTGATTGTCAAGTCAATTTTTCCGCGATCGGGTGGACAGTCCAACGCAAATGTGATTCATGTATACATTCTTCTTGGCTACTCACTGATCATCAAGTTACTGACACTTGAAATCACCATGACGTCCTCATCTCTCTTGCTCTGCCTAGACTGGTCCGAAGGACAGTGACATTTGTCATTTCGAAAATAGACTATCATATCTTCTCCCCTTTGGATCAGTATCGGTCTGGTAATGACCCTCATCACCCCCGGTGTCCAAGATACGTGATCAATGGATCGGCTCTTTCCACCTCGGACGTCATGTCATTTGCCAAGAGGATTGCTATTCAACTTGTTACACAATGTTTTACTTTGAGCTCCCCCTCTCACATGGCAAAAGCACGATGTGCAAAGAAAGATCGAGGGTTAAGTTGTTCTACCTCATTGGACTGTCCTAATGTACTCCTGTCCAGACACTTCACGTTTTCTGATGTTGCCTGTTGGGGTTACTTTCTCGGGAATCATCGAGTACCGGTGCTTTATTTGAAAATCTTCCTTTCTTGTCTCTTGGGAAGAAGAGTAAATCACAACACCTCTTGTCAGCTTTGACGTTTCCACCAACTCGTTCCTTAAACAAAGTCCGGTCAATGTATAGCTGAAGCGAGTTGGGGAACAAAAGATCTAGAGTTGTATTCTTAGATCATTACGTTTCATATGTTCCCGCGGGACGGACGCCAAGAATCGTAACCGTGTGATCGCCATGAGGATCCACTTCATTCGGTCCTCGGGACCCTGTTCATATCACATCGTTTCTCAATCAACTCACGCTCTTAAATAAACGTCAACCAAGTGTCTATGATGACTCTTTCTAGAATCTTTTTGTACATCCTGTGAGCCCGCGACAAAGAGGCTCGGAACACCTCGAGCTCAACAACTTTTTTTGGGAAATATTTCGACATTTAATGGACACGGGGAAGCTTGCATAGATGAGTGGTGATTGTGATATCATATCGAGCCAGCGTCAGATCCGCCAGGGGCGGAGGGCAATCACTTCACGAACAAGGGTTTTGAAAATCCTCGGACCTCTAAATCGTCGATTAGATTCTGACTGCAAGCGACGATCACCTTGTATCTGATAAGACTGATAAGAGTGTGAGACGACAGAGAAACAAGTGCTGACAAAAACAAAGGATACATCTGTCGTAAACCTTTTATCGATATCAGTCTGAAAGCGATGGTCCAGGACTACAGTAGCTACATGATGAATATTTTTCTTGAGTATGGTCCCTGAGATGGTGAATATGGTTCCGGTGAGCCTGAACTCTGATCTCCAAGTCATAATATCATCAGAATCATTATGCTCGAAAACCGAGCTTAATTCATCGGACGTGATGCTATAGAATTATTATCGATAATTTCAGCAACATGGAAATCGGAGAAGTAACTATGCTTGAATCACTGTCTATCACCTTCTAATCCGAGTCGGAGAGGAATGTGGTTTTGTAGCTGTAGCAGACATGAGATTCAAGAGTTGATGTGCGTCCGGCCTCGGGACACTACAATCGAAGTGATAGGTGATTACCTAATAATGATGTGAAATTCTACTCCGGAAGTTGGATCAATTGAAGGCCTCTCTATCGCGAATGATCAAACTCTCTACAAGATACACTTTCAGGATCGCCTTGCTTCTAGTATCTCACAATGTAACTGGGGAAGAGAGAGCAAATTTGCGGTACGGAGATCAAGTTCTCTTATTGATTCTAATTTCAAAGTCAACAGAAATCGTGAAGATTCCTATGATGCATGACTGGCCCACTTGAACAGCCTTGGA
>Ga0153967_100228_pt1 | contig 31542 bp, 23 predicted proteins | sample TSFL051MetaG_FD_104688 | JGI IMG/M metagenome (GOLD analysis project Ga0153967, IMG submission 104688) | Attine ant fungus gardens microbial communities from Florida, USA - TSFL051 MetaG | ecosystem: Host-associated > Fungi > Mycelium > Unclassified | place: USA: Florida, Paynes | collected...
GTACAATTTCTTCTCTACCTAGACTACTGACTACAGTTGGGGTTTGGGAGACATACTTACAACATGTGTTGGGGGTGTGTAGCTACCTTTACATAGTGCTGCCATGGCCTGCCTACATGCTCCGTGTAATAAATTGATGATTTAAAAAAAAAAAAAGTTACTTGTTATGATTCGCCCTGACACTTATCTTTTTCTTTATTAAATAAATTAATTAACGACTATACGATGACACAAATATAACGACTACGACGTAGGAATGTCAGGATCTAATAAAAGGACAAGCATGGGAAGGATCAAGTGATGATCTGAGCTTGATCACATGCCTATCAGACAGCTGCCATGTGTGGGAGAACATGTGGGCAGAAGCTGTCTGACATGGGGAATTACTTAGGACTTGACAGATGGTAGCTAATAGATACCGTGATCTCTCTTAGAATAGCCTTAGCATAGCCACTTGTAATTATATAAATAGCTAGGCAATTCATAGAGGGAACTCTGTCGAGTTCTCCTCATCTTAACCTCATACCCTCTGAGGGGGATCCGGGATTGTCCCGCAGGTCCTGACATTACTGCTATAGAGAAACAATCATGTTACCATCGTCGCATTTGGTCACAAACAATACTTTCAATAAAAACGTAAGGAATACTAGAAAGAGGACCTTTAGGCTCTCCTTTGATGCTCCATTTTAGTGGCAGATACAAAGGCGTACACTTGTCCTTGCGTTTTCCGGGCTGACTCGGTCCATCTTTTGTTCCAGCACCCTGAGCTGTGTCCTCCAAAGCTTTAAACTCCTTGCTCTTCAAGCATTTGCGCATATTTGTCATCAGTCCCAGAAAAAGCCTTTGCCTTGTCCCCACCACAGCGCTCCATCTTCAGAAAAGCACGACCAGAACACAGACTGTGTGACTAGACGGGTAACTTGACGGGTAACTTGACATCCCAATTCGAGCGGCTTGACTTCTAAATATCCGCCGTGTGAGAACCCATATCAAGGATTATTGTATCGTGCAGAGGCAAATTTTGTGCTTGTTTCCTGACACTGCTGGCACATGAAGACAAATAATTGAGGGATGATATTGACGATCACGAGAGCCGTAGGAGCCGAAATTGATGATGTGGATTAGGTTTCAATTTCATTGTCAGCTCGAAAATAATGATAGTCTGACTGCCCAATATTTCCAGATCCAAGGTCAATTCTAAGAGAGGTTTGATAGATACCCTACTCAGAGTGATGCTGGCTGCTAAACTGTGGCTCTATGTTCGAGGAACCAGCGATTCAGGCGGCATCGCGTAATCAAGAACATGTTGTGGCTTCACTTCAAATCAAGGTTTTGTAGCTTTTAGAATTCTGCTTCAACTACAAATCAATTGCCGCTTTCCGTATATTCAGACCGATGATCACCTGTATCTGGAGAGATAGATTATGGTCCCGCCAAAGGGAATGCGGAGATAAAGATACGTATATGGGACAGCAAATGCAATACGAAAGCGAAAAACAATTACATCATCATCTCCCACCGACCAGAGGCTGACGCATAAACGGTCCGTTCGTACTCATGTGGTTCGTATAAGCTCCTGGTGACATGGCCGAGAGTGCTTGTAGGGATGTCATGGTCATACCAGCTTGCTGAGGTCCTCCGATCGATCCTGGAGTCTGGTTATGAAGATCCCGAATAGAGCTTCGGTCGTCGCGCTCAGCAATCGTTACACCGCCTCGTGAAGGATCTGTAAAACCGTTTGTGATAGAAAACGTCTGCCCAAGCCCATAGAGCTTCCCAGAGTATTCATTGTCATCGATTTGATCGTTGAAGTAAACCTCCTTGAGTTTGAAGAACGTTTGCGAGGTTAAGAGGGAGTCTGAGCCTGCTTGGTGAGATGTACCATGCCGTATCACCTGATAATTGCCAGTGGAGGTCAGAAGTAGTCTTTATGGTCGAAATGGAAGACGTACACCGAGGTCATCTGCAACGTCTTGTAACCCTCCTTTCAGCTGTTTACACGATCGCATCAGGAATTTGATGTCATAGACAGTTGGGAACCACGTCCGAAGAAGGGAAAAGAAATCATCTTCAGTAGTTGGTAGAGATTCAGCGGTGAGGAGTTTAATGAAATAACCAAAATCGTAACCACTTTAAAATAGGCCTGAGTACTGGATTTTCTGTAGAGTGTGCCACTACTAACCTATGAAAGGATATCCATCTCGTGTCCGGCATCAAGACTAACCCAGATGTGATCATGAGTTCCGCAAAATCATTGGGCGAAATTCCGTATTCGGCGTGCTGCCGGAAGTTTATCCCCGATTTCTGAAGAAGGTCTACTGACTCTGGAGCATACATGTCGTCACTGAGTATTGGTCCGCATACCCATTAGCAGGCGTTTCATTGACACTAAACCTTCACGCACTCAAGGTTGAACCTGAAGTTGAATTGCCAGGTGCCGCATTGCTCTGGCTGATTCCCATTTTCATTGGATAGCGTTATTCCAACCTGAATGATCTTCAGTAGGTCTACATTGCATCGCATTGTCTGATAATGATAATCAGACGATGTCTTGAAAGCCCCTATAGGCCTCGCAACCACGCCTGGAAACTCGGTGTCCTATTCAGAACGCAGTTTATGAAAGCCCGCCAAAAAGCTATGGGTTACACGCACCAGAGCTACAAAAGGATAGTTGTCAATTAATCCTCGGATATTCTCCATCTCAGCCTCGAGGTTTGCCGACCAGACATCTCGTATCTCTGGTCCATCACTTCTGCTCGCCATGTTGATGACGACTAGGTTAAACTGATTATGTAACTTGATGGCATTTCTTATTATGTGACACATCAAGCAAGCGCAAACACCTGGAACATGAAAAAACCTTCTCTACGCTGATACATCATATCAAAAAAAAATAGCGGCCGAGTGTCACTGTGTGACATGTCTACACGACCACCAGACACCAGACCATCAGGTGACTTGATGTCTCAATTCAAGCGGCGACGTCAAGTCCGCCATGTGGGTCCGATTCGAACTGAGGACCTACAATGTCTTAACTCGATCTACAGAACTGCCAGACATCGAAACCGAGAAACGCCGAGTGACTTTTGAATCCACGATTCACCGTGAACTATTTACGTGAGAGTATTTCAAAATGATAGTCCATCGTACAGAGCACACAAGATACAGAAGTCTCACCTCAATCCCAATGACCATGAAAAAATGTAAATGACTTTTCTCAAAATAGTGCAAGTGGCATGCATCAAGTTGTAACGGATCTACATTCTTGCTTTCTAACCTCTCGCACAGTCATGACATGGAACAATCTGATTGATGATCTAATCTAGCAAGTCGAGGACGCTATCAAAGGTAACAAGTGGGTATATAAATTCAAACCAGGTCAAATGGGCACAAGTTTGCATGCTCCAAAATTACAGCAAATAGATGAATGGAGAACTAGTAAATGATCAAACGCCAATCCCCGAAAGTTAATTCAAAAAGCAAGAAAGCGACACATCAATAATCTAGACACACAGGGATATATAACTCAGAACCAAGCCATATAGCTCGTTTCTTCCAACTCGGACATCAAAGCACCATGGTCAAAATTGAACTTTTCGTCCTTGGCAATCCTAGGTGAAGAGGGCACGAACAAGCTCCGCATCCGCCGTGTTGAACTGGCGGGAGCCGCAAGGAACGGGAAATGATGCCTCTCATCAACACTGTCAACCACGCTCGAGAAGTGGTATATATCAGGCAAAGAATCCGCCGGTCCGCTCGTAGCTTCCAGGCTGTTAGGAGAGACTGGACTGGCACTAGGAGTCTCAGTCGTTTGGGATGAATTCGTGGAAGTAACGGGGGAAGAACCAATGCCACGGGGTCGATCAGTAGGTGCGTTAAGTCCCATTCGTTCTGCGCGGTCGCTGAGAAATGGATGTGCTGATGCAAATGACTGTGGAAGAGTAGCAGGATATGGATTTCCTATGAGTGGTGTCGATGCCGAGGACGACTGGCGCAGGATGGCTCGCCCTTTCTCAGCCAGTTTCATGATATGAGGCTGCGGGAACAGAAATTGCGAATGATAGAAAGACAATGACATATTGCATGACGTACGAGAACTTTGGCACAAAAAGGCAGTACTGATGCTGCCCTATGAAACAGCTGACATATCCTCTCCAAGTCTTGCAACGCAAACGTCGCGAGAGGTGTTGTAGAGGCACGGGAGATAAATAGCGACAACATGACCTATATTAGTGTGAACCTCAAATAATTGCTCTTATATGATGGCATCACTGACCGCAGCCGAGAATACATTGAACCAAAAATGCAAAAACCTGACGCTCAGATTCTGCTCGTGTTCATATAGATCATCTACCGTCGCAATCAGAGTCGAAGCACTGAGATATGTTGCTAGCACAGAGGGTGCAAACTCTTTATTCATATCAAACGGCTCAGCACTGTTCATAGCTTGTGTAAAATATCGTCTGTGAAGTTGCAAGAGCGCTATATTCGCCAGATCAAATACGGAAGGGTGAACAAGAAAAAAAAAACGGACCGATTTCACGCCCCATCACCACCAACCCTCTCTGCATGATGAGAAATCTCGGTGTTACTTTCGTGTTTTGTTTCTCCAATAATGACGGCACGGCAAAGTCGCGAACCAATTTATCCAAGCCAAGGATATACGTGTAGTCAGGTGGTCGAACGGTATTTGTCATGGCTTCAAGAATTGGAGAGAGACATTCGACGAAAAAGTCATTCTTCCAGTTGTGATCTGTCAGGAAGTACATCAATTTCGCATCAATTTCGGATTTCACATTCGATTGGCAACGCGTAACCAAATTTGGTTAATCCGGATTGAGAATACATTAGCCCCATGACGATATTTTGATCCAGGATAGTGAACGGTGAAATAAACGGATCAAAAGTATTCCATCCATGCCAATTGGAAAATGATAGAAGTCATATGACGAGAAATTTGTGCATCAGAAAATTCCGGATATGGAAAAGATGTTTCCCAACTCACAAACAATCTCTTCTCTTGGTACATAGATCCCTGCGCCAACATATGAAGGCCGTTTAGCGTCCACATGGACTAGCGAGATTGACGGGGGACGGCCGAGTGATAAAGACTAACTCGAAAAGGTCAGAAGTTTATTAACCAAGTCCACAAGAGACCATGAATCTCAATGAATAAAGGCAGCGATGAGAGGTGCAATGATGAGATCGATATGGAAGTATCATAAGCAGCCATAGGATCATATATCTCAGTCATGGTATTTGAGTAAATGAAGCAGGCGATGCATACCATGCGACAGTCCATATTGAGGAGTTCCCAGAAAATTGCGCGTCGTCGTTCATGTTCCTCTGGTATGGTTTTCGAACTACGAGCACCATCACGATCTACGAAAGGAATGACATTTCAAGGCAAATGATAGCAAATTCATGAAACATACGTAGACCCAACTTATCAACATCGTAACAAAAGTCAGGGTGATGCACAAAGCCCATAGATTATACACATACCCCTTGCGCTAGCTTAGCCACAAAACCCATCAAATTCCATGCATATCCTACGGCCTTTTTATTATCAGAAAATATGAGGTGGTAATATATCATGAAGAACTGGAGAAATAGTCATCATTGCAGACCCCATTAGACAGAAAGGTTTTCAAAGGGCGTACCAGTGCATGTAATACATCAAAATCGGGTTCTTCCATCAACGGAATCTCACAGACAGATGCTCTTGCTAGGTGGTGATATGCCTCGCCATGAAGTGATCCGAGAGGTTTTTTGAGATCCACCAGTGAACCGATAGAAAGTACCATCAATAACAATGCTAATCTCCGTGGACTCAGATCTATGATCGGAGTCGTATAGCAGTAATTCAGTAAATTGGGAAGGAAGGTCTCCGCCGTGTCCATGTTAAACCTACATCAATAATCAGCATGGTCCATCAGAAACAAAGGCAGCATGGGCATAAAACAATATTTGGTGAACAAAGAGTATGTCCAGAGTTGCAGGGCAGGGGAGGAGGATTGATTCAAGTATGTAATAGTGACGTACTGCCAAAGTGCATTATTACGGGCTTCCGCACACACCATTTCTGCTTCTTCACGAGGCGGGAGAGCATCACGAATCCTCTTTCGGATGCTCAAATCGACCATCCACGGGAAAGGGAACGTTGAACTGAGTTGTAGGATGTCAGGTGGTACTTCTGGCGGAGTTATTTCTCGCCGAACCACAACGGAAGACGCAGAAGAGGCATCATTCCCTGTCATCCTAACTCCTCCTGCTCCGTCTGATGCTGTTGTTATGACTGTTGTACGAGGTCCGAGGGAAAGTGCTACGACAGAATTTGGGAGAGAACGGTCGTCTGGTGGTTGTGATGGTGCTGTTGATAAAGATACCTCGGAGCTTGACGGAGGCAGGAACGGAGCAGTCCCATAGAGTTCTTGTGAGGTCTTTATTTTCAGCAATTCAGGTGCTAACAGGGGATGTGGTTGATCAGAGCATTTTTGCTGAACTTCTTCCAACGCTTCTTCGAGTTGTCGAACACGATCACCGAGTTCAGAAATCTTGTCGTGCAGAGTCTCAGTGTTTGCAAGAATGAACCTAAGTGATGCACGAAGAGATATAAGCAGTCAGTCAGATTCGGCGGGGCCTGGATTATCTGGGAAAAGAGATTACCGGCTGCCTCGACCTGCTGTCAGGGCACCTGGGAAGCCAGATCTTAAATCATGGGCGTCAAGACTAGCACCATTTGGTCACTTACCTTCTGGGCAAAGACTCCCGCAGCCTCGCTTCACACATGACTGAAAGAGATATAGCAAAGATACAAGGACTGAAAAAGAGTCAGAAACTCACTTGGCAAGGAAAGACACGGTCACACTGTACAACGACGTTAGAATTCAAGTGTGCCCGTCGCAATTGGCTACTGAAACTTGCCTTTAGTTTGAGCCTGGAGAAGAAAGATTTACATTCGATAGTCGATGAGAGTAGGAGGAACATGAATATGAGTACCTGCGACATTCCTTACATGAGAGTTTGCGGCTTCGATCATCTCCTCGAGCTACCCGTGTTATAGAGGTAGATTCCAGTGCTAAATTTGCGCCACCAGGATGATTTAAATGCCGAGAATCAGCTTTGGGCATGGTCTGGTCACTGGTTGGAGATACAATGGAAGGGAGTGAGTCTGACGATAGTCCAGTGAAAGAACTCGATCCTCTCGGCCGTTTATGAGGACGTCCCAGGCACCCCGTATCAATCGGGAGCATGATAGGTGGGACCCTGCAAAATCAGATGGAGGGTTAGGGGATAAGGTGTGAAGAGAAGAAAATCGAGTTGGATGATATAAGATGCACAGTACGGGCACAAGTCAAGGTGGGGGTAGAGAAAGAAGGAAGAAGGGAGGCTTTCTTCGGCCAGCCAACCCGTGACTTCCGCATCTACAAGCTTCTGGGCGCCTGTCTTCCGGGACATTTTGACTATGTAAACGTCTACTTCATTTACAGATAAGCCGAGAAAATAAATTCGCTATTCAGCATCGTGCAATTTGACGCCGTATAGACTGCAGAACTGTGGCGGAGGAGTTACCTCCTCGGGTATGAGAATAGAAAATAACCGGTCCCTGCGATCAACGATCCGAGATCGGGATCAAGAAGTTTCCTACCTGTGTACCCAAGATTCTTGGTCAACCATGCACAGACAGAATAGCAGGCTGGAGGGTGCGCATCCAGTGGCCAGAAAGTGTTATGAAGAATTTTTCACTATCTCAGTTGTTTATATCACATCTTTTGACCACTGCACTCCACAAGTGACAAACCATCCAGCTGGTAGTACAGAACATACAGTCCTGCGATGGGGAAGCATCGTACATCATCGACACATTAGATCGGCATCCGTCTCAGACAGCATCAATTTCAGAACTTGCGACATCTGCGAATGCAAATCCTCTTTCACAATTCCACCGGGAAAGCAGAGAAAATTAATTTTGTTCATAGGTGAAGAGCTAGCAACCACTCACTAGCTCGATAAACAGCCTTCGCGTATGCTTCATTCACCTGCTTCATCTCTTCTTCAAGCAATTCCAGCCTCTTGGCCTAAAAGAAGAGTAGTCAATCATCCGGACCATGGATTTGCCCTTCTCTGCGACTCGAAATCATGCCCCAACTCATCACAGAAACCCAATACATCAAGACTAGAAGTAGATATACTCACCTGCGCCTGCTCGGATTCCGGTTCCGGCAGTGAATTAATCAAGTAATCGATTTGCTTAGCCTTGACAATTAAATCCGTCACCAGCTCCCTCTTATTTGCTTCAAACACCTCTGGTGAATCATATTTTTCCGGGTTCCGTTGTTTTGTGATCGGTACATCAGGTGAGACTTGAAGAAAGTTCGACCGAGTTGTGAGGTACGCTATCGTGTTTGCCATGATCACAAGTATCTACGAGGAATTCCGAGAGCAAGAGAGAAAGTGCGAGAGAGCTGAATAAGAAAATGCAACGCAGAAAAAGATACGATATACAACCTGTTGGATTTCATCCTGAAGTTGAGTTATACGGTCCATATGCGATAGTTCCTGTAGCATTGCGCTGCAGCCAGGCAGCCAAGTTTTCCTGAAAAAGAAACTGCAGTTTTTTGACCAAATTTGAAATTCAGCCGCTCGTATCGGAAGAATTCCTTCGAAGCCCTTTGGTCTTACGTTTGCGGTGTCGATTCTTAGAGAGGTGTCGTTGGCGCGAATGGAATATCGTGAGCTCGTGGGTAACTGAAGTTCAGATCATGAGCAAGACCAAGTATTTGGTTAAAGCCATATGATGTCGCCCAAATCAGCGCCTCTGATCACGCGATTTGTCTCATAAATATGTAGGAAAATAAATCTCAACGACCCTCCCCCAACCATATTTCGAATTCTCAAATTCGATACTCACCTTCCCGCTGCCATAAGTACTACCCACACAAAACCGGGAATCTCGACTCTCCCGCCTATCCGCTCATTCCGACCAAGACATGAAACTCAATCAATGATCACCAGAAGCACTGCCAAAATCAGAGTCAACTTATTGCTCAACCTCTGGAGCCTCCTTCGAAACGCCGACTGGGTGACTCCCATAGTCAGTCATACTCCACAACAGGTTATGATTACACTCCATTTAACTATGTAGATGACGCAGATAATAGTAAGTTTGCCCCGAGAAACCATCGGATTTTCAAACCCATAGCACGTGTTCCAACCATTCCATATCTTGTGTTTCGTTCCGTTCTTCATCCTAACGACGAACAGATTGCAGATAAAAACTGTTCCTCCGTGTTCTGGACTTCCCATTCTCTCATAACACAAACACACCAACCTCACCAACACCTTTGAACAATAGTTAGAACCGAACGCTGCCCGACCACGATTGCAACTTAAACAACTAGTAAAAATGCATGAAACTCTGATTGTTATTCACACTCAGTGCTCCCAACTCAAAATTGATGGTATTCACGGCTCCAATCTTCGATGTCGATGGCGGTAATTTGACAGACGGACGAGAAGTAGGTAACACCGCGGCATATGGGGAGTACAATCCTTGTTCGCTGTTTCCTCCTGAATCCTTGCCGTTCCCAGGAGGACACTGACCGACGCTTGTTGCTCTGGACGTTGATGAGCCTGATCCATTGGGATATGCCGTCGGATGAACATTGTTGCCGTATACCCCTCCTGTTGCTGCTATTGTGTTACCACTCATATATCCATTGTACTTCCCGCTGCCATTTTTTAGATACATTCCTCCCACACCAGGACTAGATGTCCGGGTCCTTCCAACACCTTGCAAAGTCGAGTACACATTGGCGTCAGCACCGCCATGAGAGGTGTATCCAACCGTAAGGCTATTGCCAACACCATACAGACCCAAAGGAGTGGTATCAGGAAGGACGGCACACGAAGCATTAACAATCGGGGGTGGAGACCAATCGTGCGAGGGTGGACATGATTCTGTAATTGCAACTTGTTGAAGACCATGTGAAACTTTGCCTATCCCGACATTGGTTGAAGTCGAGTTCTTCGAATTACTTCGGTTGGAGCAATTACATGGTTTACGCAGCGGGAACATCGTTCTCGCAATCTGGTGCGCTTCTGCAATACACTGCGCTAAACTTTGATGTGTATGCATGAAAGGATCATCTGCTGGTTGAGATGGAGATCGGCGTTCAAAGTCTTCGACTTGTGTCGATCCACTCTCGTTGGTGTGGCGGAGAACGACAATTGGAAGTTCTTGCCCATTCATCCAACGATTGTAGATATCCATAGCTTTTTCTGTCATGGTTTCCAGGACCGGCTGTACAATGGTATGAATCCTTCAACTGATGAAGGAGATCAAAAGAGACTTACCAGGACCTGTAAAGCCCGCGGACAGACATTTTTCGCTGCTCTGAACAAGAGTCTTGCTCTCTTCAATTCCTGCAACGTTGCGGGGGACAAGCATGTAAATGGTGCTCTTGACACCAACACGCACAATGCAACCTAGAATGCACCAAAGCCACAATAAATCTGATTGCAAACAAATGTTTCTCATAAACTCACAGTGGCAGAAAATGCATTCGACCAATACCACATAATTCTAGCAGTCTTCTCCGGCTCTTGCTGAAACAGCTCCTGGACCGTCGCAATCATCCTCGACGCACTCATGAAAACTGCCACGACCGACGGCGCGTGTTTGTGCCGCCGGTTGAGCGCCTCTTCTGGACAGCTTAGTGCACGGATAAAATAGAACCGATGGAGTTGTAGTAAAACTGAAAGGAAAGTAAAATTAGCAGTGATCGACATGGACCGACGTCATCAAAAAGTGACAAATCACGGTATACTCCTCCAAGGTATATGAACACACTGAAAAATTTGTCAACTCACCAGCTTCGAGTGCAGTTCCAAGAAACGCTTGTTGCATCATCAGAGATGTTGATGATGATTTTTCTTTGTCTCTGAATGGCGTTGGAATGGGGAAATTTCGGATGGTTCGGTCAAGGTCTAGGATCTCTCGGTACTCTTGCCCAGGTTTACAAATAGCATCGAGGACTGGAACAAGACATTGCTGATAATATGAATGCTTCCATTCTTGCCCTGTCAGTATAAAAAGAGAATGGACTTCTGGAATGGAAAACGAGGACGAAGAGACAACTCACAAAGATGTGATGTGCCTTCTTCGGGGTCAGGTGTGTACGAGGGCCTTGGGCAATCTATATGATGAATCGAGAACGACGAAGGTCGGCCAAGAGACAGAGACTAGTTTGTCAGCTGTCAGCTTTCCGACAAAGGAGGGAAACAAAATGGACAAAGCTCACTAAGCGGGCGTCGAGATAGAGCAACTCCCAAAAAAGGGTTTTCCTCTTGTCTACCTCCTCGGGAATCACCTTGGATTTGCCACTGTTGCGGTCTGCCGAAAGAAACAGAACGTCAAGTGATCATTCATCAGGATTTCCTGTCTATGACTTACGCAAACCAATCTGATTGAGGTAAGCAGAGAAATTGACAATAACCAAAAACACTTACAGTTTGAGCCAGCTTTGCCACTAAACCCATGATTGTCCATGCTTCTTCAAGTGCCTTCTTTCCATCGCTCCACACGGCAAGGAACCAGACCTCATAGGATAGTGCGAGAACTGTCTCCACATTAGTGTCTTCCAAAATAGAAATTTCACATAAGGAAGCCCGGCCAAGAGCGTGGAAGTGAGATGCACGAGACTCAGCCTCGAGATATGCATTATGTGAATAATGTGGGGTGGAGGCATGTGAAGAGCTTGATGATGGAACGTCAACAATACAGGCAATGGAAAGAATCATGAGTAAAAGGGCAAGGCGGCGAGGGTCGATGTCCTGAATGGGTTTAGGCGATTCGTCTGGAGAAGCATAGATATGATGGAGTAGAAGTGGGAAGAATGAAGCAGAAGGGTGAGGGTTGTATTGCCACAGAGCGTTGCGCCATGCCTGATTCCACAGTCGTTCAACCTCTTCCCGAGAAGGGAGTTGAGAACGAATGTGTTCACGCATGGTGAGGTTGCGCTCAGGGCTGTTATGGAGATAACCAAGGAGAGGAAAGGAGGACTGGAAGTGGCTAACATCTGGCTGTAACGATGTCAAGTCGAATGTGATTGAATTTCCCTGCGTTGGATAAACATCAACGGGTGCCAACAGGGTGATAGGCGTGGTGTAACATACGGATTGTATGATACATGGAGGACTGCCAATTCGCATGGCCACATCACCTATAGCCACCTTGTTGTTGCGGCACTTCTGACCATCAGACGACGGTGAACTAGTAAATTTGGCATTCTTATCCTGTGTGTTGCCTGGAGCACCATTACTGGAGTACAAACCCACAGTACTTTTGATTGTGGTTAGCTCGGGCGCCAATAAGGGAGAGTCGGGGTTGTTGGATCTTATTGAGTCTTCTAGGTGGCGAATTCGGTCACTCATTTCCTGAATCTTGCCATGAAGATGCTCAGTATTGGCGAGAATGAACCGGGTGCCTTTTCCTGATACGAGAACACCTAAATGATGACATGCTTAGACCCAAAGTGAAAGATTTGTGGGGTATGCCGTACCATCCGGACAAATTTCAGCACAACCGCGTTTCTGTGCACATGGGCACTTAGGATGGCGGAAATTTATGATGATATGGACGTACCTTGCAGGAGGCGCAGGGAAAGTTGCGATCACACTAAACATGAATTCGTCAGAGTCAGTGACCAGACAATAAATGGGAGATGAACCTTGAGCTTGAGCCTTGCAGGAGAAGATCAGATGTTTATTCAGCATGTTGGATCTGTACTCACCGGCGGCATTCGCAGCAGGAGAGTGGGACCTGTCGCAGAACCTCAGTGTGCAGACAACACAGGCCTGGCGATTCAGCACACCTTTTTTCCGGTAGGCCTCCTCGAGAGGCCATCTGTGATGAATATGTGATCTATGGATTGACCCGGGGCACTTGGAGGGTGCACGGCTCCTGGTTCATCATATTCGCGACTTTGAATGGTGCGCTGTCGCTTCGTAGGAGGGGGAGAGGTACTAGACATGGTGCGTGTTTCTCGGAGAGAGCGATGGTAATTGAGGTGATAACTGCACGCTGACCAATCATTCTAAGTATAGTACCAATGTTGGTTACTGCGAAAATCACGGAAACACTTGTCACTGTTGGGTGCTGAATCTTGTTGGCGCATACGCTGAGTTCTCGCTACTGCTATCTCTTTGCCTGCACGCTGCCGTCCGTGCGCATTCATAAAGCTGACAAACCTGAAATATCACGTGATGTGTCCTAAAGCATCGGGTCTGAATGAGGATACTGCCACATTGTCTACTATCCCCGATTTGTTGCCTACTTTCTGTGACTGATCGGATCAGGAATCTCACTCCGCCGTCTCCAATTATCCGGCCGCCGGTTTCTACTCAAGTCCTGTTTCCCTTTGTTTCGCTGCAGCGCTTCCTGCACTATTTAGCACTGGCCGGACAGATCCGAGTCCCTCCAGCTACAGCTTAAGTACAATGAGTGAGTCGCTTGGTCAATCATATATAACTCAGATGAAACGCACAGACTGTCATTTGGATTTGAGCTTAGTGATTGTGATCAGAGCTATTTCATGCTGCCTCTGGCACTGCTGATGCGTATATCTGTATGACTACTCTTTAAAGCAATTTGTCTCCCACCAGATGCAATGTTGCCGAACACTCCTGAGATCTGGAATAGTAGGAAACGAACCTCCTTGCTGTGTATTATAGCTTTAACGACATCTCTAGTGATCGTGCTCAATGTGTCTTGTCATTAATCAAATATGAGCATACCCTTGACAAAGAGGCAAACAAATAACTGAATAACCCGTGTCACTCGGACGTATTTGTCGAAGCTTTCACTTATCTTTCATGTGCTCCTTCTTCTATCTCTAAACTACGTATGAGTAGATTGACACAAATTCTTCATTCATCCTCATATACATCATGACAAGGATGACAACAGATTGTCATACACTCGTGAGAAACTATACGCATGCAATTCGGCACGCGAGATGTGACAGTGTGAATCCCTGAATCCCATTCAATGCAGCTGAGGTGGATACATACCTAGTGTTGGTACCTGTTGTTAAGACCGAATGATGAACACAGCGAGCATTTTGTGTCCTATTTGTGTCCAGATATGAGGGGTAACATGTGGTGTCTATTTGGGAAAGATGTGCACATATTGGCACATCAAACGGGTACATATAGGCAAATTCATGAATGATTTATCCGGCATGATGTATAAGCATCAGATTTCTACAACCACGCTAGTTAGTTCTGCTCACCCAGGACTGCATCACTATCTGTTTGTGCCCTCTCCTGATTGTATTTCAACATTCTGCACATCCAGGGTGCCTGGTTCTGCTTACCCAGGTAATAAATAATATTTTCGACCTGGGTCTACCAGGCATTAATAAGTATGAAGACCTGGTTTTCTATGACCAGCTACTCATCCAAAACTGTACTCTTGTGAATAAGATCATTTATGTGCTAGATGACATATAGGCTGATTTTTTTTTGGAATTGGCATTTATATTCCATAAAAACAAAGTAGTACTAAAACATAAAGAAATCAATAAAGTAAGGTATTCATAGGAGGTGTATGGTCAAAGGAGTAAGGTGTGGGCCGATGACTATATGTGACAAGTCATGTGATCTACGTTATCTAATTTATGAGTCATGTGATCTCCAGGTCATATGACCTTTCCATATAACCTATTTTATAATATAAACTAAATAAAAGAATGTAAGTTACTGGATGACCAACACAGTTCATAACAATAGCAGTCACAGCGGACTGTATACGTACACCGCGTTATAAATTGTTGAATTAAAAAAAAAAACAATAGCAGTCACACCTCCTTCATATATTTCAACAATACTATTAGGGTAAGATGTATCCCTTGGCCATGGTCAAAGGGTATCTGTTGGAGACACCAGAGGACTAGTTGCCCTTTTATTGAATAGTTGAGGCTGAAGTTTACACTTCTAGCAAAAATCTACATATTTTGTAATATCAAAGAGAATTATTAATTGATATTATTAATAATATGTTTGTTATTATTCATGAGAGGTTTGACTGTACATGAACTTGGATACAAAGATGTAAAAGGAACCGCATCAGTAACAATGAATTTCCCCCATTTTCCAAGCACTCCTTTCCCGATGGCACAATGCTTCCATACTGGTGCTAGACTTAATCACACAGATATCGCACCGGCAATCATATCTGGTGCACTACGTCATAGAATCAAAACATATATCTTTCTAGATTTCGAAATTTTCATGCCTGGCGATAGACATGTTTTTAATGATCAGAACATTACTCCGAGGAGGGAATTAGCATCATCGCGTTCTGTGCGCTGGTCAAACAAAGCGAGATAACAGCACACTCAAAAGATGAAGAGCAGAAAGGTGATGACAGAAGTACTAATTCGGATCATCTCATCAAAGAAGACAAGGACCACCTATGATACAACGATATATGCTGAACAAAACAAGATAGTGGAAAACGTCGTTATCCATGTTGATCAAAGACCATAATATGCAAGCCCGAGAACAACAAAATCATAGAAGGAACATCAAGTATCTTGCCAGGGGACGTCACCGAGCACCATTGACAAGGAAAGCGGGTGAAATTTAAGACATATAAAATCGCGTGCCTTAGATCAATGATGCGAGAGCCAAGGCCGCAGCTATAATAATCCAAAGATTATGACTGTGAACAGACCCAGCAGAACTAGTCGAGATCGTCGCTACCCCCGTTGTACCGCTCGAGACAGTTGCTAACTCCAACGTCCCAGGCAATGACGATGACACCGAGGTAAACGTCAAGGCAGGCATCGTGACGGACATCGTGGCAAACGACGAAGCAGGATTGGGAGAAGGTGATGAGACTGAGGCAATAGACGTTGACACTGACGCAGAAGAGCTCAGGGTACTCGGATGCTTTGTGGAGGTAGTGACAACCCCAGTGATGATACCACGCGTAGATGAAGGTGCATTATCAGGATATGAGGAGCCAGAAGCCGATTCTGAGGAGGAACTGGACGATGTGCCAGAAGCCGATGCTGAGGAGGAACTGGGATCTTGCTGGATGGAAGTGATAGCAAAAGCAGGGCTAGCATTCCCAGAGTCACCCATCACTGGAGAGGTCTATTAGCTGCTTAGAGAGCAGAAGAAAAGAACCACGTACGGACGATGATGTAATCGTTACGAGGAGGAACATCTGGGACTATGACTGTGACGTTGCCTGCACGGATCTTGAAGTTCTGGGCAAGAGGATGGTCAAGATCCAAGTTCAAGCTATTGTTTGCTTGGAAACCAAGAATGACACGCCCATCCGGATTGGTGATCTGAGAATCCGGCGGAAGGTTATCAGTTTCCCTAGGAGGCGATGAGTATCGAGTTAATAAGGAATGTCTGGCGGACATGCCATGTTACCAGCTCCTGTCGACCAACCGTCCAAACTGTTCCCTCATGTGGATCCGTGATATGAGGGGCGACGACATCTCGCTGAGCAAGTGGCAAGCCCAACGCTGCTGAGAAGAAAAGCGAAAAACAGAAAAAAGTGGCAGCGAGAACCATGTGTCAGACTTAGATGTGAGCTGCCAGAGCGGCGAGGCGGACGTTGGCGAGAGAACAAGCGTCGAGGACATATGTGTTGCTGTGCGCCTTATATACTTCGAACAAGGGGTATCATGTGACAATGAAACAGATGACAAGTGACAAGTGTGTTCTCATGCCGAAATAAAGTGAGCTGATGGTTGCAAGGCGGAAAGCAGAGATCGACGGGTCGACACCTGCTTGGCTAGCTTTCGAGCAGAGCCAGAGGTGACTGGCAGATCGGAAACTCGTCGCCAGCACATCACCTGTCAATTTCTATCTGAGGCTTGTACTATTGACTCTTTTTTTTTCTAAAAAAATCAACAATTTATTACACAGTGCTCAATCACAGTCCATGGCAGCGATATGTAAAGGTAGCTACATACCCCCGACACATGTTGTAAGTGTGCCTCCCAAATCCCAACTGTAGTCAGTAGTCTAGGTAGAGAAGTGTTGAACAGAACTGCTGCACTTTGGGTGATATGACATCATATCACTTGTCATCATTCCATCATCTCAGATCAACACACTAGTGTGTTTCATCTTCTTTCTAACTTCCTTTTCTTCCCCATAGAATGAAGACTGAGTTCCCTTATATTAACCTATTAGCCTACTTTTATGCCCTCAGTCATCTACCTTGATAGGTGACTCCTGAGGTGAGAATAGTAGTTGTTATGATTCTAGTATACTTCTATAGGTAATACATCAGTCATCTACCTTGATAATGACTCCCAAGACATATACTTCTACAAGTTACAGGCCCCATGCTCACAACCACACTAACAAAATTAAATAACACACTACATTACTGAACTCACAATGGTCTCTTCAGGAACCAATATGCCACCAATGTTTAATGACTCAGATAAGTTCAACGGAATGAACTGGCCAACCTGGAAAAACAATATTCTTATCATGAACCAGCCCAGTTCTAAAATTGTACAATTAAAGAAATAGAAAGAATAGAAACTCTTCTTGAATGGTTTAGACAAAGGACACTAATGTTATAAACCCACCTGAACCAAAAATTGTATGACTAGAGGGGTAGGAAGAACAGGACTTATTTTTGGATGGACTAGACAAGTGACTCTAAAAATAGAATGGGAGATAAGATAAGATAAGATAGGGATTACATGATAGGTCACATAATAGAATATTCTGGAAGGATCACAGGAAGTTACTTAAGTGTACACATAGACAAATAGAAATTGTATATAAGTAGGTAGAGCAATCTACAGAGGAACTCCACTGAGTTCTTTTTATTTCTCTCTAATGTTGAGTGTGATAAGAAAGTCATCTTAACTAGTTTTCTTATTATAACTAAAATAGAATGGGAAATAAGATCAGATAAGATAAGGATCACATGACCTGGTTATATGACAAATTGCATGATGGAATGTTCTGGAAGAATCATGGGAAATTACTTAAGCATATACATAGACAAATAGTATTTGTATATAAATAGGTAGAGTAATTCACAGAGAAACTCCATCGAGTTCTCTTTATTCTTACATAAATATTGAGTGTGATAAGTCAGTCATTTCAACTACCTTGTCATTACAATTCTCTCTATTGCAGTACTTAAAGAAACAACTGGATATCTTGATGATACTATTAACAAACCCACAAAATCTCCTATGAGACTGACTACTAAGACTTCCTGGAACTCACTAAGTCTCTCAGAGAATAAGTAGGAAGCCAAAAATGCATAGACTAAAATTCTACTCATCTTCAATACAACAAATCCAGTTGAACTAGGAATTGATATAAGCGAAACAGCAGCTGAAGCATGAAAGACATACATATCTAGCTATGAAACTACATTAGACATGATAAGGCAAAATGCAGAGCAGAAACTCCAAAATTTAATCTTCTTAGATGGAGACAACTTCTAGAACTGTAATGACAAGCCTAGTCGAGACGACGGACTTATCACACTCAACGTTAAGAAAGAACGAAGAGAACTTGATGAAGTCTCTCAGTGGATTGTGCTACCTACTTATACACATTTTCTATTTGTCTATGTGTATGCTTAAGTAACTACCGAACCTTCTAGAAGATTCCATCATGTGACCTATCATATGACTAGGTCATGTGATTCCGTCTTATCTTATCTTATCTCCCTTTTCTATATTTAGAATCCTTCATCTAGTCCATCCGAGAATAGCTCTCTTTCTTCCCATCCCTCTAACCTTACTATTCTTGGTTCGGGCGGGCGATTTATAACATTATCCCCCTTTTTAAGGTTCTTTCTCTGGAAGAACTTGGCCCCTTTCCATTTTCTCCAGTTCCTTTCTAACTTCTTCAAATATTCCCAATCAAATTTTCCATCGTCCCATCCATATAGTGTTTTTGCCGTGAATCTTCCCAGCATTCCTTCGTGTTCTTCTTTCACTCTTCTTCCTTCCCTCCCATATTCTCTTTCGTAGTCCTCTACCACCTCTTTTGCATTTTTCAAATTCTCCTTTCTTTCCCATGAGTCTTCTTCGGCTGTGTATCCCTTCCATCTTACTAAGTATTCCCATCTGCCATACTTCTTTCTCTTATTTATCACTTTTTCTACCTCATATTCTTCCTCTCCCTCTATTATTACCAGGGGGGTCGGTTGTTTCTTCTGTCCTTGAACTTGCTCCCTATATCTTCTTATTCTGTTTACGTTCACTACTGGGTGGATTTTGATTGTTCTTGGTAGTTCTAGTTCCACCGCATTGGTTGATATGACCCTTTTTACCTTGTAGGGTCCTACAAATCTTTCCATCAGCTTTTCTGTTCTTCTTCCCTCCATTTGCCACTTCAAGTCCTTAGTGCTTAATAGTACTAAGTCTCCCACTTGGTATTCTTCCGTTTCTCCTCTTTTTCTATCTGCTTGTTTCTTTATTTCTTCTTGTGCCCTTTTCAGCGCCGCCTGTGCTTCCTCCTGTATTCTTTTCATCCTTTCGGTAAACTCTTTTGCCCCTTCTGACTTTCCCTGTTTCCTCATTTCAAAACCCATTCTTGGGTCTCTTCTGCTGTTTGCTCTGAAGGGCGATACTTTCATGGAGGTGTTTACTTTATTATTGTAAGCAAACTCTGCTGTCCCTAACCATTCCAGTCATTGTTCTCGTCGATGATCAATGAACATTCTCAGGTACTGTTCAAGTTCCTGATTGGTTTGTTCTGTTTGTCCATCTGTTTGTGGATGGAACGCCGTTGACAACCTCGTTTCGATTCCTAGTATCTGGTTCAACTCCTTCATTAGGTTTGCTGCAAACTATGCCCCCCTATCCGAGATGATGCTTTCAGGCAACCCATGTAGTTTCCATACATGGTCCCTAAATAGCCTTGCGAGTCCTTCTGCCAATGTTTTGTCTGTCGTCGGTATGAAGTGTGCCATTTTCGTAAGTTGATTGCATACTACTAATATTGTGTCGTATTCTTGGGCTAGCGGTAGCTTAGTTATGAAGTCCACCGTTATGTGCATCCATGGTTTTTCAGGGGCTTCATTTGGCATTAGTTTCCCCGCTAGTGCTGCTGCTCAGTTCTTGTTTCGTTGGCAAGAATCGCATCCTTCCACATATCTCTTTACTTCTTTAGTTATTCCCGGCCACCAGAAGTTCCTGGTGACTAGTTCTACCATTTTCCACTGCCCCCCATGTCCTCCTACCGGCGTATCATGGTGTAACCAGATTATCTCCATTCTCAGTTCTTCATCCTTTGGCACGTACACCTTTTCTTCTTTCAGCATAAGTCCATCTTCCTCTCTCCACTCTTTGTCTCTTAACATCTTTACCCCCACTTGTTTCATTTCTTCTACTGCCTTGATGACCTCATCATCTTTTGCCTTTGATTCCCTCACTTTTTTCAGCAGGTCTACTCCTTCAATCAGTACCTCCTCTGTTCCCGCTTTCCTCAGCCATTCTGCTTTTACCATTGTTCTATCTTCATTATCCTTTTCTATTCCCTTCCTCCAGTCTAGCCTTCTGCTAAGTCCGTCGGCCTTTCCCATCTTTGTTTCGGGGACATGTTTTAAGATAAAGTCGAATCTTGATAGGAACAAGGCCTATCTTACTTGTCGTCTATTCAACTTTTGGTTTGTCATGAAGTACTCCAAGTTTTTGTGGTCTGTCCATACTTCGAACTTGGTTATTGCTCTCTCCAGGAAGTGTCTCCATGCCTCCAAGCATCTGATTACCGCTAACATCTCTTTATCGTGAATTTTGTAATTTCTCTCTGTGTCATTCAACGATTTTGAGATGAAGGCCACTGGTCTCCATTTTCCATCTTCCTCTTTTACCGACAAAACCCCTCCCGTTGTATAATCTGATGCATCCGCCTCAACCCTCATTTCCTTATCCAGGTCTGGTACTGCCAACACTGGTTTTGTTGTAAAGATTTCTTTTAGCTTGGTGAATGCTTTTTCCTGCTCCTTTTCCCACCTCCACTTCTCGTCTTTTCTGACCAACTGGTACAGGGGTTTGGCAATTTTGGCAAAGTCCTTCACAAATTGCCAGTAATAGTTTGCTAATCCCAGGAATTTTTGTACATCCTTGACGCACTGTGGGATCAGCCATTTCGTCACTCCTTCCACCTTTTCTGGTTCCATCCAGAACCTTTCTGGTCCCATTATTACTCCTAGGAATCCTATCTCTCTTACTTTCCACATGCACTTCTCTGGTTTGACATAGAGATCGTTCTCCTCTAGTCGTCTTAATACCTCTTCTACTATTTCGTCGTGTCCCTCTTCTGTTTTAGTTGCCACTAGTACATCGTCGATGAAGGTTGCTATGTCCCCTTTGTTGATCATATCTCTGAAGAGGTCATTCATCATGGTTTGGAAGGTTGCTGGTGAATTTGTGAGTCCGAAGTACATTACTGTGGGTTCAAATGACCCAAGGTGCGTTGTAAACGCTGCCTTCCATTCGTCCCCTTCCTTGATCCGGACATTGTTGTATCCCCATTGTAGGTCCATTTTTGTGAATACTTTCTTGGTCCCCATGTTATCTATTAGTTCCGATATTAGGGGTAGAGGGTAGCTGTTCTTTATTGTCTCTTTGTTCACATATCGGTAGTCTTGTACCATTCTCTTCTTTCCGTCTTTCTTAGGTACGAATAGTACTGGCGATGTTTGTGGGGACTTGGAAGGTCTAATGTAGCCCTTCTTTAGTTGGCTTTCCACAAACGCCTGTACTTCCTCCTTCTCTGTCCTAGACAGAGGGTAGATTCGTCCCTTTCTTGGTACGAAATCTTCTCTGAGGTCGATGGCGTAGTCCCAAGGTTTTCGGGTTGGCATCCACTTGGACTCAACTTTTCCAAACACCTTTTTCCACTTGTGGAAGCGTCGGGGCACCAGTCCTTCCACCTTTCTGTGATCTTCTTCGATTTCCTCCTGCCTTTCTCTTTCCTCCATTGTCCATCTTAGATCTTTCTTATCCTCCTCCATTGTCTGCCTTCTTTTTACTATCTTCTTTTCAGGGGTTCGACCACATAGTGGTGGGCACCTGGTCATTTTTACCTCTCCTGTTTCCTAATTTATTTCTGGGTTGTGTGCCGCGAGCCATGGTATTCCCAAAATTACTTCTGTCTTCCCCAATTCACATACGTCCATCCTTACTCGCTCTATGTGTTCCCTGTAGTACAGGTTCACTTCTACTTCATGGGTAATGGACCCTCCCTTATTGTCGCTCCCATCCACGTTTCTTACTTTTATTGGTTTATTCAGTTTTTCTAGCTTAAAGCCCTGCTTTTCTGCTAGCTTTTTGCTCATGAATAAACCTATTGCTCCACTATCTAGCAACACTTGTACTGATACCCCTTCATAGGTATCCACCTTTTCTAGCCCAATATTAAACTAGACTTCTCTTAACGGTTTGAGTGTCCGTCTCACTTCTCTCTCAGTGTGATGGTCAAAGTTTATTTTATTTTGTCCATTTAGTACACTGTATCTATTATGGGAGGCCAGTCGAGGGCCTACTGGTCTCCCTGATCTTTTGATGCCTCTTGCGTCCCTCCCCTAACCTCTCTTCGGTTCCTGCAGTGTCAGGCCATATGCCCAAACATCCCACAGTTGAAACACCTTCAATCTCCTCCCCAGCCTCTGTCCACCTCCATTGCGTTGGGGTCTCTTCCCCCTTGTTGCCCTTCTTTCTTCCTCAAATCTCCACCAAATCTTCCCCTTGGTCCTCCACGGAAACCCCCTTGATTCCCGTTGTTTCAGAAGGGTCTAACCCCTCTGGATGGTTGCACTTCTGGTGGCCTTGCCACTCGCATCACTCCCTTGCTGCCCAGCACCTTCTCTTCTGCCCTACTCTGCCTCAGGTTCCTGTCCAACCTTACCAACCTTTCCCACCATTCTTCGATTGTTGTTGGAGGTGCTTCTGCCTCCGCCAACCTCCTCCTGATGTTCCCGCTCAGTTCCCTTTTGAATTCTTCTATGAGAGGTCGTCCCTCATAGCCACTTCCTCTTGATACTTTTTTAAAAATTTGGACATACTCGTCACATGTCTGTCCTCCCTGTTCCAACGTCCTTAGCTTGTCCACCTTTCTGGATTCTTCATTGAACTCCCTGAATTCCTCCCGCATTTTTGTGAATAGTTCTTCTACCGTTTCCACCGCCGACATTCCCTGTCTCCTCTCCTCCAACACATTCTCCTTCCATACCTCTGCTACTTCTCCCTGTATGTAGGTCAATACCCACGATATCCTTTCTTCTTCTCCAACTCTCTTCATCCTCATGCTGATGTAAAAGCGGCAGGCATTGATGAATCCTACCACCTTTTCTCTTTCTCCATCAAACAATGGAGGTTTGGCGGTCTCCCCTTGTGTTTGCCCCTTTGATAGGAGCTGTTCGATGGCCATGGTGTGTTGGGCCAGGTATTGAAGTATCTGGTCCATGGTCAGGGTGGCCTCGCCCTGTGGTTGTTGTTGGGGTTGTTGGCCCTAGGATGGTTGGTGGTGGGACATGTCGTCGTCCCAAACGTCTTCTTCTTCTGTTGTTGTTTCCTTGTAAGAGGAGCGGTTGTCTTCTTCTGAGCTAATTTTTATACCTACTGGGGAGCATGTCTTCTCCCAGCTAGGCTCCTACTTCCTTACTGACTACTGCCCTAGTACTAGGGTTAAACTATTGCCGCAAAGATGCGAACCCCTAAACTAGACAGCTTCCTAAGGAACGACTGTCATTCCTCTGTGTGTAGGAACTACAATGAGCTCCCAGCACAAGGTTTATAGTGTGAAGAAAGAACAAGTATATATCAAGCCCGCTCAGTTCAGAGGTCAGGTCTCGAGCGCAACACCTGAGCTTGGTGCTGTGTCTCTACTGTTAGTCCCTAACTGACTAACAAGTCCCCTGTAAGCCTAGGGCCCGGCTGTGGTTTGTGGTTGCTGGTCGCGCTGACCAGTGTACTGAGGGCGATGTAGAGTGAGAGGAGTGTGCAAGGTTCGTGATAAACGGTGTGGAGAGTAAGATATCGAGTTCTAATGTAATAACAAGCCTAGTCGAGATGATGAACTTATCATACTCAACATTAAGAGAGAACGAAGAGAACTTGATGGAGTCTCTCAGTGGATTATGCTACCTACTTATACACATTTTCTATTTGTCTATGTGTATGCTTAAGTAACTACCGAACCTTCTAGAAGATTCCATCATGTGACCTATCATGTGACTAGGTCATGTGATCCCGTCTTATCTTATCTTATCTCCCTTTTCTATATTTAGAATCCTTCGTCTAGTCCATCCGAGAATAGCTCTCTTTCTTCCCATCCCTCTAACCTTACTATTCTTGGTTCGGGCGGGCGATTTATGACAAGAACCATATAACCATCATAAGAAACAAACTCTTGTAAGTGAGGGCTCTCAGTGTAGACATTACAGACAAAAACTTCAAGACTATCTTATTAAACTCACTCCCGAGTTCCTGGGACCCAGTCATTGTATTCCTATACAAAGATATCCCAATCAGTAAAACAATATCCCAATTGCAAATGTGGTGGCTGAGAATAAGCCAAAATTGCCCAACCAAACTATCACAAATGGCCACTTACTGATTGATTTGAGTTTTAGAAGTTCTCAAGCAAGTTTAGAGTAAGTAATGAAAGATGTTGGTCTAATCCTCAGACTATGAAGCCTTATATACATAAAAGGATGGTCTGTGCACCTGGACAGAGCATTACATGTTCTACTGCCTATTGTTTTACATATGGCAGTCCTTTTGTGTCCAGAATAGCAATAACTTAACTATAAAAAAGGCAGTTCTTGTTTGTGTTCAAGGATTGATGTGCATCTATGGATAATAGATCAATATTATGCTAAACCTTGAGGTCCTTGTATCTCCACAGGATCTTATTGCCCTAGAGTCTATTTATGGTTTTCAGAAGTGTATTGAAGAGAGCTTCCATATACATGTGGAAGTGAATGTCTGCATTTGATGGTTTCCTGTTAGGACCAACTTCGCAGAAAGGAGGACTTGATGCTGAGGACAGATTACAACCTTAAGGGTTGAACCAACCACTGTACCAGTCCTCAATCTCAGGTCTTGGTAATGCAAGGGAAACTTGTAAGGGTCAAGGGCGAAATAGCTCTGAAGAAAAAGAAACTGAAGTTTTGCCTATGGAAGAACAAAGCTAAGGTATCTGACTAACACAGTCTTATTTTATGTATGCTGACTAATTCCTAAGTAATACACTACTAAGCCTAGAGGTCATACTAGGGCATGACAGTACCTCTTCTCTAAGGCCAACACCCTGTTGGCCATCAGAATGTGGTGGTGGGGTTTTGGATTAGTAATAGCAGTAGGGGCCTAGTTTGTTAGGGTATTGCATATGGAAGTCTTGTACTAATTCTGCTGTATTGTCAAGTTCTCATGCATTGAGCCAAGAGTACTCATCAGCTGTTCCCTCGTAGCCAGCCTACTGTATATAATACATTAATGGGGGCCTCCTCCTATGATCCATTTTTGAGTCAAGTATCTGTGCGATTTCATACTCAATCTCACTGTCAACTTCTACTGAAGGGGGGAGAGAATTGATCCGGTCAGGGATTGTGTTAAGTGGGACGACTTCGAGTTGGGAAACATGAAATACGGGGTGTATGAATCGCATGTGTTCAGGTAGTTGGATTTGGTATGAATGGGACCCTGGTTTCCCTGTGACTATAAAGGGCTCCAAGTAGCGCTCAGATAGTTTTTTAGAGGGTCGAGTAGTCCAAATGTTTCTGGCTAAGATGAATACTTGATCTCCTATCTTAATATCAGAGAGTGTGGAGTGCTTTGTATCTGCAGGGCCTTGATAATGTATCTGTGCTTTCACAATCAATTGTTTTAGCCTTGCATAGACCGTATCCAATTCTGCTATGAAGGGACGTGTAGACTCGGATGGTAGATCAAGGTCAGGTTGGGCCTACAGCTTGGGATGATACCCCTTATTGGTGAAGAAAGGGGATATACCTGTAGTCGTGGATGTTGCATTATTGTATGCAAATTCTGCTAAGGGGAGTAGGTGAGACCAGTTTGATTGTTGATAGTTGTAGTATATCCTGAGATACTACTTGAGGGTTTGATTAGTCCGTTCAGTCTGTCCGTCTCCTTTGGGGTAGTAGCCTGAAGTAAAGTGTAGTCTCATATCTAATGCAGCTGCCAGGGAGTGGAAGAACCTTGAAACAAATTCAGATCCTTGGTCTGAGATAATGTGGGAGAATACTCCGTGCTTGGAGAAAACATGTGTTACAAAGAGCTTAGCAAAGGTAGGTGCATCAATGGTTTGGTATGTTGGGATGAAGATGGCCTGTTTTGTCAGGCAATCTACCACCACCAGAATATCTGTGAATCTGTCTGATATAGGGAACTACTCAATGAAGTCTATCGAGATAGATTCCCATAGTTGAGGAGGGATCAGAAGTTGTTTGAGAAAGCTATAAGGCCAATGATGTTGTGATTTGTTGCATAAGCATGCATTGCAGGACCCAACATAGTCCTTGACATAATGTCGTAATCTTGGCCAGAAGTAATTTCGCTCAATTAACAATCGCGTCTTCTCCTGATCAAAATGGCCAGCCAGTATATAATCATGTTTCTGCTTGAGGATTCTTGATCTGCGTCAGATACAAAAATCTTCCTGAGATAATATACAAGTCCGTTCTCTTTAACAGTCCAGTCGTTTGCTTGATTAGTTACTAGGGTTATGAGGGGTAGGGACAATAATGGGTCATGTGAAAGGGATTGTCTGATGTCGTCATGGAGAGATTCAGTGTCTAGGAGGAGTTCTGTTGACAAGGAGGGATCACTTAGCTGAGCTGCTCTTGATGAGAGTGCTAGTTGTTCCTCGGTGAACAATAGGCAGTAATTGAAGGGGTCTACCATTTTAGAGGACTTATTTCCCCCTGTAGGGTATAGGTCTGGTCTTCATGTTAATGCATCAGGTTTTGTACCTAAACGTCCTGGTCTGAATCGGATTAAGAGATTAAACTGTGCTAGGCATTCAGACCAGTGTGCCTGCCGTCTTGTTAAGAGCTTGGACCCACTGAAGTATGTCAAGTTTTTATGGTCTGTCACTATATCCACTGGTCTCAGAGTTCCCTCGAGGTAATGACACCATTTTTTGAAAGTCTCATAGATTGCAAGCAGTTTCTTATCATGTACGTCATAGTTTAGTTCCACTGAATTGAATGTTCTAGAATGGAAAGCAATGGGGTAGATGTCTCTTTTTACATGAATGGACAGGATAGCAGCTAGGGCATGGTCCGATGCATCTGTCTCCACTGTAACAGGTGCTTCTAGATCCCAATGGGCTAGAACCGGCGCTGTGATAAAGGTCCTCTTCAGTGTGTTAAAGGCATTCTGACAATCCATTGTCCAGGACTAAGCAAGATTCTTTTTAGTCAAGAGTAGCACAAATAATTCCAAGTAATTATGGATAAACCTCCGGTAAAAGTTCATGAAGCCAAGGAATGCTTGAATGTCCTTGACCTGGCGAGGTACAGACCAATCTTTGATGACATGTACTTTCTCTTCATCTATTTGTATTTCTTCTGGACCAAGGATATAGCCTAGGAACTCTACTTTTTCCTTATGAAAAGCACATTTTGAGGGGGATGTGTATAATCTGTGTGAATGCAAGTGGCGTAAGACTTTCACTATGTGTTATTTATGGATCTCGAGGTTATCTAAGTAGATTAGTATATTATCCAGATAGATGACGACACACATGTCTAGCAAGTCCACAAAAATCTTGTTCATTAGTCTTTGGAAGGCCGATGGAGCATTGGATAACCCAAAGGGCATAACCAGCCACTCATATAAGCCATACCGTGTTCTAAATGCAGTTTTCCATTTATCTCCCTCTGTAATCCTTACTAAATGATACACGCTCTGTAAATTAATTTTGGAATAGATCCTAGCCTTTTAGGGTACATCTAGGAGGTCAGCTACCAATAGAATGGGGTAACAGTCCTTCCTGGTGATTTTATCTAGTCTTCTGTAGTCGACACACAACCTTAGTGAACCATCCTTTTTCTTAACAAAGAGAACAGGAGCCCCATATGGGGATTATGATGGCCTAATCAACCCGGACTTAAGGTTCTCATTGATGAAGTCTTGTAAGGTCTGGAGTTCGAGGGAGGACAGAGAATAGATCAGGCCTAGAGAAAGTTTTTTCTCACTCTCAATCTGTATGGAGAGATCAAATAAACAATGCTGGGGCAACTTTTTTGCACCTTGTTTACTGAAAACATCTGCAAACTGATGATAGTCATGGAGAATGTTGCTAAGGTCCACATCCAGTGGGTTGATGCATGATGCTCTTGCTGAATTTTTCTGTTCTAGGACCAAATTGATCTGGAAGGTTGTGTTTCCTTTTTTCTGGCAAAGACGTTCATATGTGGTCACATTTATTATGGAGATGTGGGATCAGAGGTTCTCAAGGACTGGGGTAGGCACTTGTTCAACATTCACTGGTTGTTGGCATTGTTTCTCAATGGTCTCTCTCTCCAGTCTCTGGACTTGCAGAGTACCTTGTTTTCAGTCTATCTGGAGATTACTTGCCATTAGTGTAAGGATCTCAGTTGTAGTTGGGTAACCTTAACCTCAATCCCACTCTTTATCGGAGTTTGACAAAGAGAACTCGTTAGAGTCCTCGCTAGATTGTGTACACTACTTATACATGTCCGATTATTTGTCCTTGTTTACTGATCTGACTATATTACATAATTAAAAGAAAAAGAAAATAAATATTAACTTAGAGACAAAAGGCGATTCATGACAATTAGCCAGTTATAGCCCAGTACCATCTTATAAAATCCATCTAGGGAGATGACGAAGAACTTAATCAGGAAGGACATACTACAAGGGAGTCTTATTGGTAACGTTACAATTTGATTTACAAGATTGTTAACTGTACCATCTATTAGGGAGAGGGGGCAAGGTTCAATACTTTGAGATACTAGGTTGTTTTTTGAGACAAACATAGAGTCAATGAACAAATCAGAGGAGTCTGAGTCGACCAGACCTAAGAATTTTCCTGAGACCATATTTGAACTGACCAGTAACAGCAGGGATTTATGATCACGAAGAAAGGCTGTACCCAGGTACAGCTTAGACTTCAAGGAGGTTTTCAGGCGGACAGCTCCCCAAGGAACAAGATGTCTGCCAACTCTTTTTTTGATGTTTCTAGTATGCTTAATGGCTCTTCTACCAATGCTGCTCATGCCTCCACCATTGAAGAAAATTTCTGGGATTGTCTCGGACAATTTTTTGCCAGGTGACCTGGTAAACCATAATGCATGCATAGTCCCAGACTTATGCATTGTTGCTGTTCTGCAGCTGTTAGTCAGCCATCCAGTCCTAGAATGCTCACTGGTAGTGTGGCGGGAGTGGAGGAAGGTTAAGCGGGATTATGAGAGTTTAGTGGTTGCCCCTGGTCCTTCAACTATCTGTCTAAGGCAGAAGGTCTGTTCTTGGGGAGGTTCTTAGGGAGTTCTGGCCAAGGCATATGCTGGAGGTGACCCTGTAGGGTACAGGCCAATTGTTGCCTGTTCTTCTCTTTCTAGACTCATTTCCAATAATCATTGTCTATCTTTAGGACTGTCTGTTTATACCCTTCAAATGTAGAGAGGTCCTCTTTGCTGAAGTGAAGTTCCTTACTAATCCTGGCTGGAATAGTGTCCTTGACAACTTTTCATAGAGAGTGGTTATCCCACCAAATTCTATTTTGATACTTAGCAAATTGTATGAAGCAGGTTACCGTCTTGCCATCTGGGGGGAAAAGAATGGCTACAATAGTGTCCTTGTCATTATCTTCAGGTGAGTAAGACCCAAAAATATTTGAGAGCTTCTAAACAAAGGTATTCCAGTCCTCTAAGAAATCTATATCCTGGTATGGGTTGAGTTCATTTATAAAGGGTTCAAAATAATCTAGGATGATGCCCCTCAAATACGATATAGTGAAATATATATTTTTTGGAGTCTTCTTTGAATTCCTTTTCATAGGCACAGAAGTAAATTTGGCATTGAAAAATGAATGCCCGAAGGTTGTCGACACTACCCCCACTGAAGGTGTCAGACTCTCTGATGCCCCTATGCCTTTTCTGCAAGCAGGGAACTGTTTGTTGGGCTAGCATGAGTAGAGCTGTATGTAGTTCCAGGTTCGAAATTTCAGCTTAGGGGTCTAGGAGGGGTTCTGGTCGTGATCTAGAAGATAAGTTGGGCAACTCTGGATATTCAAGAACATTCTCTTCTAGGAGAGTAGTGATATTAGAGGGATCCTGAGAGCTCACTCGCTGAGTCCAAGCCTGAGATGCTGTAAAAAGCTGTTCCACTAGTGTAACAGAAGTGCCTCGGAAGGGGGCAGGTCATTATGCTTCCTGCCTTATACACCGTTCAAGTTGGGAGTCTGAGGTGGGGGATTGTCTGGACATGGATGGTACAGAGTTTCAGCTTTGTTCTACTATTAGGACCAACTTCGCAGAAAGGGGGACTTGATGCTAAGGACAGGTTACAACCTTAAGGGTTGAACCAACTACTGTACCAGTTCTCAATCTTAGGTCTTGGTAATGCAAGGGAAACTTGTGAGGGTCAAGGACGAGATAGCTCTAAAGAAAAAGAAACTAAAGTTTTGCCTATGAAAGAACAAAGCTAAGGTATCTGACTAACACAGTCTTATTTTATGTATGCTGACTAATTCCTAAGTAATACATTACTAAGCCTAGGGGTCATACTAGGGCATAACATTTCCAAGATATCTGCCAATTAGTATCTGGCACTGATTAACTGATATCTCAATGAATACTGATTGCTTTGACACATTTTTGACATTGTTTTTAAAAGGTCTTCTTAAGGGCACTCAGACACAACTTAGACCATGGAAATCATTAATAGGGATAAAGTAAATGGATTGTTGTTTGTAATGTGTGTGTAGATAGAAATATAAATGTGCTTTACTGTCCTTACAAAAGTGGGTACTATTGAGTCAGAGAGTCAAAATCTCCAAGTCATTCCACAATTGTGTGCAATTGAGTAGGCACTGGGGAGGTAATCAAATATAAAAGGGAGGAGCTCACGAGATAGTAAAAGCTTATTATTTAGATACTAGAATGAAAGAAATGTTTTTAGTTTCTGCTTGAGAGTACTCTCACCAGTCGGATCTCAAAGGTATGCGTTCCTCTTATACTATAGTACTACTGTCCAAGGTACTAGTCTAATAGGCTAGCTCGCCATTAATATAGCAGTCCTATCTAAATCTCATATTGCCCTCGTGCAAGCTTGCTCTCAACTAACTATACAGTTGGCAACTTGCTCTGAAAACACGTAGCAAGTAGTTTAGCTCCTAGTCCAAGCAAATGCCCAAGTCCTCCTTTAGAGTGGGTATCCCTTGAGGGAAGTTTTATAAAGTTTTTATAAAAAGAAAGAGAGAAAAAGAGCTCTTAACCACTCAAGTCAAGTTTCAGCTCTAGAGCAACAA
>Ga0153967_100229_pt1:0-10000 | contig 31519 bp, 19 predicted proteins | sample TSFL051MetaG_FD_104688 | JGI IMG/M metagenome (GOLD analysis project Ga0153967, IMG submission 104688) | Attine ant fungus gardens microbial communities from Florida, USA - TSFL051 MetaG | ecosystem: Host-associated > Fungi > Mycelium > Unclassified | place: USA: Florida, Paynes...
AACCCCCCCCCCCCCTTACCGGGGTCTTTTCTACTTCTTTCCCCCCCGTTCCTCCGCCTCCAGATAAAATGGGAGAACCTCCAAGGAATACACCCTTAGGAAATCCGGGTAGAGCCGTTTAAGCAAGCGATCATGTGCCTCTTCCAGACGTTCATAGTACGTAATGGTATCATCCAATTGGCGGCGGAGGTCTGCCTGCTCTTCCTTAGATAATAAATGGAGGTTTTCCAATTTCTCTTCGCTTATCTCCTGTGGTTTGGGGGTGGGGGGGAGATAGGGGGCACTCCAGTCCGGAATATCCTGGGCGGGCTCAGCAGGAGGGGCAGGCTCAGGGCTAGGGGTGACGTTGAGATCGAGAAGTGGTCGTTTTTATGTAATCTCGCTTCTTCTCGCTATTAGTTAGCCAGAAGACTTGATTGAAGTGAAGATAGTTTTGCTGAGGTTTTCCCTCAAAAATACACGGAACTTCTTTTTCATATCACTTCGAAGGCGAGAAATCCGTCTGCTAACTTCTTCTGACGAACCTAACCAATCTCTTACCTGTGGGTTCTCCTCATATCTCACCCATAGCGGGTTTCTATTCCGAAATCCTTGATTTCCTATTCGGATCCAGTAGGCATCTGACTCGTTATTCCCAAATGGTGGAAACCTTCTGATTTCGGGAGCTCCCGCTGTGAACTTGCTGAACAGGCTGAACATTTCAGTACTGACCTCCTACATTTCAAGGGAGAATGCCGCTGCTGTTATTTACGCTATTTTTCGTCGTCCGCCTACCGTCTCAACCGGTATTGATGAGCCCGAGATCAAAGACTCTCACTTCCAATCGCCAAAGTTAGCATTTCTTTTTCTTCCTTTTTCTGCCCTTTCTTAATAAGAAGCATTCTTATCCCTGCCTACTATCTTCCCGAAAAGACAAAGCGCATCGCTCTCACACTCGTTAGGAAAGTAAGTTATTCGCCAACGAGTGTTGTGTACTAAAAAACCGGCTTACCGTAAGCGCAAAGAAAGAATCAGGAAGAGCTTTTTTCCAAAAAATGGGAAAAAAAAGGATTCAATCCGGCTTGGGGTCTCCCCCAAGCTACCTTGTGACGAGCGATCCCGAGAAGGGATTTTCCAGCCCCACCCCTATTACTAAGACGGAAGGAGAGGGATAAAGCTCAGAGAGAAAAAAACTCTCCTCATAGAAAAAATAAGTAAGGTGGTATACTATACTTATCCGCTTATTGGAACTCCTTCTAATGACCTATACATTCTGTTATCATTTCCAGTTGGACGATCCGTTAATCCGGAAGATTCTAACTGTTTCCATTTTCTTTTTTAAGGGTCTCCTTATCTTTAGGAGATGCCTGATCAGGGATCTATGCAACTTGTAATTCTTGAAATAAGTAAACCAAGGAAGGTCGTCTGATACTGCTGCATCTTCAATAGCGCATACAATCGCATCTTGATGAGCCGGTTGGTCCAGTTGTTCCACCGTAATTGTATGAAAATCATCTCCATCTGGAATCTCAAACATCGAGGGCGCCATCGCATCCGCAAATTCATTATCTTCCCGCCGAGTCCTCGAATTGTTTCCACATTAAACTCACTATCTCTTAGTAGGGTAAAAGCTTTACATCCGCCAGTTTGATATTCATCTGACGATTTGCTTAATTACCAACTCTGAATCTCCGATTCCAATTGGAGAATCTGGCCTGCATAGCTTCATACTCTGCTATGTTGTTGGTAGCAGGGAACCTCAACCTAAAAGCTTCGGGGATCCTTTATTACTCCTTATTGGGATATTCAGACTATCCCTATCCCTGCCCAATTGGGCATTCAGAGCTCCGTCAAAATAAAATTGCCACAACTTCTCTTTCTCTTCTTCTATTGCAAACGACGTTCATCTGGGAAATGAGTTTCTAAGGGAGAAGGCAAAGGGTGGTTTGCTAAGTGATCTGTGCTTGACCTTTCATTTCATTAATGGCTTTCTGGGTTACATAGGAAATCTCAAACTCCGAAAAATGCAAAGCAATTGCTATGGTCAATGCTGGCTTCTCAAACAGGTATTTGAGAGGATCCATACGAGCCAAGAGTTTGACTGCATGGGCGCATATAATATAGTGACGTAGCTTCTGAGTTGCAAACACTAAAGCTATACGACGTTTTCTCTAAAGGTGAATACTTCATTTCATATCCGACTAAGGTTTGACTGAGGTAGTATAAGGCATTATATCAATGACCATCCGGCCTAAAACACATCCATCCTATGGAAAAGTCAGTGCATGAGATGTACAACAGAAGAGGTCTCCCAGGCACAGGTGGAGATAAAACAGAGGGATTCAATAGATACCTCTTAATATCCTCGAATGCCTTCTAAAACTTTTAATTCCATTCCAACGCATATAGTATAGGTCTTTTCTGAAGAACTCCGTGAAAGGTTTGTTGCATCATATCACCTTTAGATGAATCTCCTCATATAAATCAATCTACCGTCGCTTGCAAACTTCGAACTTATTTCATATTTTTAGGTGCAGGCATTTCCTAAAATGCCTTGATCTTAGAAGGGTCGACTTCCATGCCCCTACAGCTAACTATAAATAAATCCTAATCACTTTCCTGAAGTCACACCAAAGGCACACTTCTTAGGGTTTAGTCTAAAAAAAAAGCTTATTCGTCTGAAAAACACTTTTTCAAACACTTCTATGTGACCTTCTCTAGTTCTATACTTGACTATTATATCATATAGTAAAGTAATCCATCCGCGTATGCATCATATCATTGAAGATAGCTCTCATAGCCCTCTGCACCCGCTTCAGGTATAACTTTATAGCAAAAGGTGCCCTGTAGAAACACTTTTGATCAAACTCTGCTAGGTTCCGGAAAAGAAATCCATCCATAAACAAAGATTCAAAACCAGCAGTACTATCTACCAGGATATCTATGTTAGGTAAAGGAAAGTCATCCTTAGGATCTTAAATTAAGGTTTCTTAAATCTATATACAGACTCTAACCGTCGCCATCTTTCTTGGGAACAGGAACAATGTTAGAAATCCAGCCAGTCTGAGTAATGTAATCTAAAGTTTTGATAACATCTTTAATAAGCTTATCTACCTCTTCTTTGACCTTAAGTTCTATCTATGTCAGGGTGTCATTTCCTGAATTTATGTTTAAAACAGGTTTTGCACCTTCTTCGAAGACTAAGTGATGTTCGACTAAGGATGGGTCTATCTAACCCTGGCATATCACTATAGGACCAAGCAAACATATCTCTCTTTGTGCTCTTTAAGGAAACTAATCAACTTATCCTGTTCTGTAGGAGATAGGGATGTACTAATCTATCCTATTTTAGGATCACTATCTGTGCTGACGGTTTATATCTATGGTTTCGTTTCTTCTAACACTATTTCTGCCTTAGTTCTTTCTTAAAATCTATCTAAGGATTGGTGGAAATTATGAGGGAGTCTATTTCTACTTCTATAGGTTCTGGATTCTCTATTTATGAAGAACAAACTCGCTTGATGGCATAAAATCCTTATAAGTCAAGTGAATAGGCGGCTATAAACCGATGCATGTGAGTCTCATCTCTTTCCCATAGCAGCAGCTTCAATGGTGAGTGGTATCTGGGTCCACCCGCCTTCGAATCCACTCCAAATGAGAAATCTTCATCTGACTGACATACGTTGCATTCATCAAACATTTGTGACATGCCTTAGAATTCATCCATTGGAGTCATGTCTATGTCCATTACATCATCTTTTGATAAGAATTTCTTTATGGAAATGATCGTCCAAAGTCCATGTTCAGGGTTCTTTATTGGATCCCTTTTTCCTCTGGATCAAGGGCCTTCACGGTTTTGAATAACAGGAATGGGATCTCTCTTTCCATTTTTCATTTCTACCGGAGTGGTTGCGCTTTTCACCTCCCTAAAGAAGTTCTTAGTAAGTCTTCTCAAAGATTTTCATACACTCCCTTCTTTGCTTCAATGTTTTCTTCCGGGTCAGGAGGAATATATATAGATATATACACTACTGCTTTTCCTTTGTCATTTCTTTTCCGTCATCATAGAGGTCATGACCTGATGTTCAGCTTGAACTTGATTACATCCTGCAAAAGGCCTCTCCGTGATAATCATTCCGGAAATTTTAGACATTTATGAGTTGTTGATGGTATGGCCATGTGGTCATGTATCCATGCCAATCCGACGTTTTAGGTTGAAGGAAGCCCTGATATAAGTGACATGGAATAATGTGGGTCGGGTCCTACTTGCAATTGCACACATATGGTACCCAAGGAGTCTTGAGACGTTCAATCATATCCAATTTTGTGGAGGTATACTTCTACTTTGAGCCCCAATGCTTTTGCAGTCTTAAAGGTAATGAATTCCTGTCAATGAAAACTCTCCTAATGCGACATCCGTCCACATATGCTGAAATGTAGAGGGGGTATACATGTGGATGGAGCACTTGTGGCATGTAATATCCCGAGAATGTAATAGGTTGAGGGGAGAGACGATCTGAGCAATGATTGCTTGAAGATCTTCAAAGGGCTTTCCCTCCATAAGACCCTACTTCTCTCAAAGTTTCATAGAATAATTTTATAGATATATATTTTCTTTATATATTTTATGCGTTCTCCCCCCGAATCTGATGAACTGGCAGGAGGGGCTCGAGCCTTGTGGTTCTGGAGCTGATGTTTACCGCGATGTGGTCTACTTGTATACAAACATACTAATGGATTACCCTGAAGGGGAGTCAGTTGGCCACTCGTGTTATTTTGGATAGCAAGCACTTTGTGAAGGAGTGGCCGTTTAGAGATGAAGCGGATCAGTTACTGCGGTTCATTTGTCGAGTTATGCCCGGTTTGAGCGTCTTAAAAACTGAATTGACTAAAGAGTTACCGCCCAGTGAGCTTATCATCGTTCCACTCCATGCAATACTGGGTGAGCTGAATCAAAAGTGGATATTTCATCAAGAAAATTAGGGCTTCCGCCAAGGTCGAGCCTTTCCTTTAATGGTTGGGGGATAAGTCCGGGAGTTACAGAAATGTGGTCTTAAGGCTCCCAGCTACAAGGGAGGGGATATGCATGATGACTCCTGATTGTTATTCTCTCGACCCTCTCGCCAGCAATATCATCCCGCAATCTCCAACATCATAGCTATCTCCCTGAATTGGTTCGTTCTCAAGTTATGGCTATGGCTTCTTTACTTTATCATCCATTTTGTTTGTAGTGAGGACCAGGTTGGCGACCCTATCCTATGTTTATGGCTATTGTGCATCTGCGGCATCACCAAAGGAAAATAGGCTTGTATTGGCCTTAACTAGCTCTTTCATCTTTAACGAATCGTTGCAGGACTTCACCCAATACCTCACCACACCTATTTTACAGGTCGATTAGAGCAAGCTCGACTTTCTTCACAGCTTTCGAGCCCCTTTATTAAGTAAGATAGGGCGCTTGAGCGCTCCTGCGCGATACGGCTTTCAAATCTTATCTTTAGCAACGGCAGGAGTCTATCGTAGTGCAATACCTTCAACAGCCCTTAAGGAAGTGTGTTTTACCTATGGCCGGCCCGCCCCTGACCTGACATAGATATCAAGCAATCGCGAGTGCGCGTGTGGGTACTAAAGTTCCTTATTTTCCCTACGGACGAGCGGGAACAAAGAACGACCTTGTGCCGTACACCCCCTGCTATCATCCCTTTCCCGCACGCGTTGCTGTATCCCAGGAGCCTAGAGTTCGGTTTTGTGTGAAGTCACGCTCGGTGATATAGATAAAGAAGGGCGGCTTCATCCTCATCAGATGCAGCGGCCAGTAAAGGAAAGGGCGATCGAAGTTCAGTGAAGTAGGCATTACCTTTGACACACACATGGGTGCCATAGGAAAGGGAGCAAGTCCTCGTCGTCGGATTGTTAGTTGGGGTAATTTCGTGAAAGCCATCCTTCTTAATTAGGTGGAAACCAGCTCAATCTGATCTCCGGGGACGCTAGAGGATTGAACTAGCACACAGTACGTGAGCGAGTGCCTGGGATCTTTGGGTAGGTGTTCAGTGGATAGAGAGGGGTTAACAGAACAGCAATAGGAGACTATTCCCCACCTCTCTCAAGCTCACTCAGACAAATCGTCTGATCTATTGAGTTGATCTATTCCATCGATTCTTTCCTGCTTGAGGAATTGCGTAAGTGATGATCGAGATCACCGATTCTGTCTTCAAAGAGGGCCGGGGAATGGAATTATGAGTGGGGAACAGGCTTTCTTTGAAGACCTAATCTGACTAAGATGATGCGTAAAAAGAAGAAGATGAAAGGTTGCGCGTCCTGAGGAGGAATTGAAGCGAGCTTCCTAGATAGAAGACAGCGAGAGGAAGCAGACTACCGGGCTTTAGGCGACAAGAAGGAAGTCATTAACTCACTTCAAGACGGGGGCTCAATACAGGGAGAAAACAAGTGCTTAGGGTATCAAAGAAGTCAGACTGAAAACAACAAACAACCCATTCTTTAGACTGATTGCCGGAATACAATTGCATGAACGCCTTCGATGAACGTTCTAAAGCGTATCGAAAAGAAGAGAAGGGCTCCACGCAGTGGAATTAAGGAAGCGACGGGATTGAAGAAAGAAGGACCAACGACGATCCTATCCTAAGGGAGAAGGAGGAGTAGAAGTAGGCCTTAATTGAAGTAGAGGCAGAATCGAATGATTACGAGAGAGAAAATGCAAGAACTATGGGAAGCTATTCAACCTTTTTTTATGATTGTTCAAGAGGCGCTGCCGCAGGCGCCAGCACCGACGGAAGTTGCCCACCCCGCTCCCTCCAATTATTAGCCGACTCGATCCATAACTTGCTGGTGGCTCTCCCTCCGACCATGGCACTGAATCTGCAGAAACTAAGCCAGAATTGGTTCTCCTTCTTATGAATGGGCATCCGTAACAGATAAAGCAGACGAAGAAAGCCTTTCTTCTAGGCGGGAAGAAGTTCCAAAAGGGCTCTGAGTCCTTATATATAGGGGCTATTATACTCGGTTCCAATGGCTTTTCCTAAAATTTTCTGGAGCGAAACTTCAATCTTGGAGGAAGGGTAGTTTGACACCCGTTGCATAAAAGCGGATGGGGCAACCGTAAACATAAAGCTAGATAAGCAAAGGGAGAGGGAAGGGCACATTGCAACAACTTAAGCTAGTCACGCTAATCGACCTCAGGGTTAATCAGCGAGAACACCTTAACCCAGGCAATCACATCTATTAGCGTACAAGAATCACTGAACGCACTTATCGCAGCTTGGCTAAAGGTGAGCTAAAGCCCAGGCCTCCACTGCGCGCTTAGCTTAAAGCAGCAGATTGCCAATTCCCCTCTTGAAAGCATTGGCAGGGAATAGCTTCACACCAAGCGCGAGAGTGCACGAGAAGGCAGTGATACGCACTAGCGCAAGTAAAAAGATCGGTGGAAACTACCTGTGCGCCAAGGAGAGGGAACTACGCTCCCAAGAAAGAGCAAAACCTCGCCAAGGCATGCTACAACCTAAACTGCGACGATGGCTCCAAACCGGAAGTACTACGAAGCAAGCGAAAGCGCCCTACGCTAAGCACAGCACGCAAAGCCAAGGGAAACACCGAATGAAAAGAGCCATATTTGTTTTTCCTTCATTTTTTTGTTTTGTTTCACTACTAATAGCTGTTCGCCTAAAAGAGGAAGTCTCCCTTAAGCAGCATAGAAAAGAGCGTACGTAGCCAGCGCGGATAGATCAATCATCACTGTAGGCGTTCTTTCATTGATCATCATAGGCCCCAGTTAACTACTCTTCGCCGAGTATCAATGTCCTTCAATTGATGATAAGCCCCTCCATCTTTTACAACAACCGATATATTCTCTTCCAGACCCATCACCCAGCTATCTATAAATGGATGATCTTTGTTGTGATCCCATCGATGGGAGTGGGGTATAGGAGATTCTCCTGTAATGCTAAAGGTATCCCGCGTATGTTCAGTGTTCGTGATCCCGTGCGTGATATAGGTGTTTCTCCCTGGTATCCAAGGGTAAAATAGTCTAATCCAGTGGACTCATCCAAAGATCAAGCTTAGGCTTAGGCAGCATAAGCAACACCCATAAATAATAATAAGTAATAAAGCATTTTCGCAGAAGCACAGCCCAGCCCGAGCAAAAGTATAAGTTGATCCATCAATGGCAGTGGCAGAGATGCCAGTTTTTCATTATTCTGTTTACCTTAGCACAAGCGCTAAGCGATAATAATTCCTTCATCTTCAGTTCCATATCTTGCTGGAGAGTTTCTGTAAAATCCTTTTCCTCGTGTCCTAAACTTCCACTCGACCATTCTATTCTGGCCAAGCAAGCTCTTCGCCTGAAGCTGCAGCTTCCTCCATCTCGTACAGAAGATAACTGGGCAATGGTGAGGTTACTACTCTTCCGGTCACAACCGGGATACTATCCCCTTTCTATTCTTTCTAGTAGCTGTAGCTAGTAGCTCTCTTCTTTCCTATTAGCTCGTAGTTCCCTTCCTCTAGTAGCTAGTGGGAATAACCTGAGGGAACTTGCTCCTAAGCCAATACGGATGCTAGCGAAGAGCGGAGGAGATAGATCAAAGAGTAGCGAGGACTCTTTTGACAGACATCCTTAGCAGCGTATTCCTTCAGTCCAATGAGGATAAAGAGTGAGAAGTCTTAGCCTCCATCTTTGAACCTTCTATTGGTGTCTCAACATCTGCAACCAATTATCCTAAAGGAGCTATGTTAGAAAAAAAGGGATGCCCTTCTTTGAGGCTCTTGTTTTCATCTTCCCCCGGGGAAGCGACTGGATTAGCGGGCGGCACAGGCGGTGCTACTGGTTGGTTTACGGACGAGCCCGTGTCCTCCGTTTCCCAAGAAGACTCCAGAAGTATATCGATCTCACGGGTGTCCTCTTTCCAGGTTGCGCCCGAATCCCCTGCTGGAGCCATCATATTAGTGAAGCCCTCGCCTGTGAGCAGCGCTTGTAAAGCAAAGCCTACTGTCAAGGCAAGCCCTGCTGAGCAGGAGCAGCCCAACTTAAATAATGCAAAGGATAGGGTTCGCCCCCCTAGAAAGAAACTCATTTTACAAAGGAATGCTTGAAAAAGGGCAATCGAACCGAGTGTCAGACAAAGAAAATAACACAAAAGAAGCAAGGTAAAAATAATAAGGACTGCATAGAGAAACCTGCGTACTTGAGGAGATAATGGTCGAAGGATATTCATGATATTAGGTTGATTCGTTTTTGGGTACAAGAAAGACATAAAAAAAGGCCTCACCATTTCCGTGAGAGATCCGATCTCAGTTGTTTTCAACTTTATCTCCTTCTCAATCGGTAGGGCTCTTGGGGGAAAGAGGATCCAGGTTGGTTTCCCAACCCAACGGATCGTAACCTTAGAGCGACCTCCCAACCAAGGTTTTTGTCACTCCCTCAACAGTTATATTATTCGTCAGTGTCCTGCCCAGAGCATGTCGGGAACTGAGAGCGTGAACGCTCACAAGCTCCAACACACACCAGACTTTTTCTTCCCTCTCGATTCCATCCATATCCCGCCTGAAATCTGAATGATCTGGAATTCATTTCAAATTCCTTATATTAATGGGGATACTGGGAGGGACGAGAGAAAGCACCCCGCTTACTTTTTCTCTCTTCTACCAATGATCAGTAGATTGAGCACTAACTGAATCTCGAGAAAGAAGGAGAAGAAGTAGAATCAATCAACGGCGCCTAGATCATGAAAGGGGCATACCATCTGCCCTACAATCCTTTCTTTCTTCTCTTACGAAATGGATAGTTAGAGAGAAAGAGAACTCCCAAGGCGTGATCTATTCTATTAGATGAAAAGGTCCTATCAGTACTATTGGATGAACTGTCCTTCTCTCTTCGATGCCATCTTATTCTATGTCATTTGTCCGCCTTTAAAGTATGAAGTGACTTTCCTTAGGTCAATCCCTTTCATGATTTGACCCCGAAGGCTGTGGGGGGGCTATGCACACTTACTATAAGTGGGGGGAGGCGGAGGGT
>Ga0153967_100229_pt1:15000-31519 | contig 31519 bp, 19 predicted proteins | sample TSFL051MetaG_FD_104688 | JGI IMG/M metagenome (GOLD analysis project Ga0153967, IMG submission 104688) | Attine ant fungus gardens microbial communities from Florida, USA - TSFL051 MetaG | ecosystem: Host-associated > Fungi > Mycelium > Unclassified | place: USA: Florida, Paynes...
AACAACAGCAAGAAGACGACTCTAGCCCGCTGAAAGCTTTGAACATTCGCTTTTCTCGGGTTCCTAGCCCAAAGGTTCTAGGGTTCGAGAGAGAATTCCTACTATAATAGTTGGAAGGGAAGAAGGTAATCAAATCAGTAGAATGCTGCTTTCCGTGCTATCGGTTGTTCACATTCAAGCATGAGTTAGTTCAGAGTCGGCAAGGGGAATCAGAGAAAGGGCAGTTTAGTCAACAATCATGACCATGGGAACATTTGTTCGCTTTCTAGGTACCCCCGAATCTACTAGTCATCGCCTTTGAGCTGGGAAAAGCATTTACCTGGAGTCGGCTATTCCTGATTCAGCAAAGGAAAGAAGCCTTGATCCCAAGACTAGCTGCGGATTGGATTCTTCCTTTTATCCGGACTGACTCTAATCGTGATTTTGACTCTATTATGATACCTTCCTCTGTCGCAATAGAAATCGAGAATGGAGGTGACTTCGCTACCTTTCTTGGTGAAGAATATTTCTTTCTTTCCTTGGTCACATAAGCTTGAACCACTCCGGGGAAACATACTTTGATATTCTACGATCGGACTTTGCCGGGCATGAGCTACTCTCTTCTAGCCTTCCTCTAACAGATTCAATGGCATCGCTTATTCTTTTTGTTTCAAGCATGAGTGACCAGTCGACGAGAGGAAGAAGAGCTCAAAGTATTCGTTCCCAGTCGGATTCTCTAATTAAGATATAGCAGTCAACAATCAAGAAATCATCAACTATTTCACCGGGGATGAGCTCTATGGCTAATTCGTTCGGCTATTCTATTAAGTAAGGATCAACTTAAGCTTAAGCTAGAGCAGCTCCTTCTATCACATCGGATTCTAGTAAAGAGATGGGCCTTCTCGTCTGATCTCTGCATCAACAGGAATGCGGGAAAAGCTTCTTCTCGCCCCAGAGTCCCTAGCTGCCTTAAGCCCGTAAGCGACTTCCTTTAGTTGAACTGGTGGCTATATAGGTCAATTGAATCTTAGCCAGTTTCTTCTTTGTTCGAAAAGAGCTACTCCGACTCGACTGTCAAGCAAAGATCTAAGGCCTTCTTTGCTCTGCCTCTGGGCGCGAATGGATCTAACTTTCACTCTTGAGTGAAAATGCCAGCTATCTTGCTTTCTCTTTGCCTCTCTCTGAGCAAGGTAGGGTGCTATATACCTTATTTATGTGATTTTCTGCTCTTAGCGGATTGGATGCTTTCGATTCCTTAGCAGAGCTAATTCTTGTCTTTGCGGAACCAGAGCTAATTCGATCTTCTCCTTTCTCTGGGTACGGTACAAAGAAGACCAAGTGGATGGAACAACCCTCAGACCCAATCGACACAGTACCGAGCCAGAGCAGTCTAACAAGGGACAAGAGACTATTTGTTCACAGCTTCACATCCTAGTGCCAAGGTGCCCAGCTAAAGCCAAAGGGCTGATTCAATATCACCGGAGTCGTGAACAGAGAAAGCCTCGTCTACCGCTCCTCGGGTCAACACCAAGGCAAGATCGATGCTTATAGCCTTCGTGCCAAGGAAAGACGTCCAAAAGCATCAATAGCTTCTTCTTCTATAAGATCTGCTGCGGATGATATAGCTGCTCCTAGTCCGACAACTAGAGCCAGAACCAAGGATGGCGCGAATCGCTCGAATGCAGAGATTGGCCAAGAGCTGACCAAGCGAGAGGACCGCTTACTCCTTTTGTTCTCATTCCCGGCCAACCATGCCATGAAGAGTCGACAAGAGCAATCGCAGCTTCTTGAATGCCTCTTTCTACGTCAATTTCTTCTTCAATAGCCGGTCCTATTCTTCCAACAGCTAAATCTCGCCTGGTCTTTCTTAATTAAGGTGAGGATGGCACGTGCTTTCCTAAATCCATTTCACCGGGTGTTCACTCAAACTCCTTAATCATGGAACCCGGGTCGGAAAGTGACTCCCCTAAGGCCTAAGGCTTACTCAGGTAAGACTTCTTCCTTCTCCCCTTCCTCCACCAGATGCGGATGAAAGAGCTGCTTCTTCTTAAAGAGTCCTAACCGAAAGAATGGAATCCGGATCGGAATAAATAAGGGGGCATAACCACTGCTATTTCATCTGCAGCTCTTGCCGTTGAAGGAATAAGTGTTGCTTTGGCTTGATTGCTTTCACCAGGTCTAGCTAGGCTGGGAGTCGATTAGCCCGAGTTGTGTTAAGATAAGTGGCACTTGAATTTGAAGTAGCCATCGGCCAGGTCTTGGATGCTGAATTCTCGGTCTTACCACTTGTATCGATAGACCCACTTTCATTGAATGCTGAGGAGATTGATTGAAAAGAAAATCCTGATCCTGATCTTCGAACTTTCTCTCTGCTTGAAGTCAAAACAAAGCTTGAACCAGGTCACAGGGAAAGCTTTTCTTGCTAATCTGGTGATATCGTAGTAAAGGTAAAGTAGCCAAGCTAAGAGGAATCGATTTAGCAGTCCATACCAGGCTCCCGGTAGATTTAGGAGTGACCGGCAGTGAATGCCCGGTAGCAAAGGAAGAAAAGGACTCGGCTTAACTTCACTTGGGTTCGGTTTCCCTTGTGACTATGGGAATGATGGAATAAGCTCTGATTCCTCTTAGCGTTAGCGACTCTGAGCTCATAGGGAGCTGGGAATGAGCTTGGTTAGCTGGGACCAAGAAGGGATAGAGTTGAAAGAGAGGATTTGATTAGCGCGCCTTCTGCCTGTACTTTTGAGTATGCCTTTTTGCCGTCGATTACGGGATTTCCTGCTTGACTGCGTCGACTCTATGCCTTCCCGGCTTGCTTTCTTGGTGACTCTAACCCGGAGACTTTTGACCTTTACTCTTTCGGTATCGGTATGCCTTCGATGATTACTGCTTTAATGAATACCTTATCTTCGGCAAGTTAGGAAGCTACGAACTCTTCCCTCACCCGAAGGCGAGCGAGTGCACTACATTGAGTAGGAATTCGGAATAGAATAAGCTGTTGGGAAGAGAATACCACGAATACGCTATTTTGAGGATAAGGATTCGCATGCGGACAATTCGATGAGGACGATTTCTTGCAGAAAGAGAAAAGGGAGAAAGGGATACCAGACGATTGGGGATTGAGATGGGGTACCAATGTCTGATCCCAAGGAATGTCGCGTTTTAGGTTGCTGTCGCGTCTGGGATTGTAGATTGAAATAGATTCGCCTTTCGAGTTGTTTTCGCGTCTGGGGTTGTTCCTCTCTCTAGGCCTTCAGCGGACGATGATATATAATCAAACTTCTGTCGTTGACTTAGAACTCCTTTCATTTCATCGAGTGCTGCTAGCTCCTATTCGAAAAAGATGACCGTCTTTCGTTTCATTTTCCACTGTTGGAGAGTACGCTATCCCGGAACCGGCGACTTTAGGCGAGAAAATTTATATCACGTCATCGGTTTCCGTTGCTGGACCATATGTTACCACTTAAGATGCTTGAGTAGTTGATGTAGCCGAATCACCTACCCCCCTTATAATCGTCTAAAGGATCTGCCCTCGCTGGATCTTTTTCCATAACTTTGGTTGCTGAGTCGGTTTCTGCCATAGATGATCAAACTGCTTTCGCCGGAGCAGATGATGTCCAAAGGGAGTTGTGCTCTTCCCATTTTTGACTTTTAGGTTGAGGGCTGCCAGAGTATCCGTCTCTTATCTTAATAAAGTAAAATCATCCGCAGTCAGTGGCGGATGTTAACGTGAAACTGAAATAGTCGGGGCCTACCCAGACCTACCTATAAAAATATGGAGAAGAGTATGTATCTAGCTTAGAGGAGAAATTAGGGGTAATCCCCAGCCTGTAGAATAAGACCACTCGCCTTTCACTAGCGAAGCGGATCTTTCGGTATCTTACCTTAAGGGTACCTTGCCTCATGGTTGATTGTTCACTGCCGCACATGATGTCTCTCTTAGTGCTTAGGCAGATCATATTGGGCAGGTTGCCCGGATCCCCGAAAGTGGGCGCTCCACCACTGTTTTTGCAATTTGTAGGGACCCCATTCCCGGAAAGCCAATAAAAAGCCTACGGGTTTCCCAGAGAAAGAAAAGAGACTCCCTAAGGGCTGAAGGGCTTGACCCGCTATAGATCTAGCAGAGTGGAAAACTAGAAGATGAATATTTCGCAGGTCTTTTTGGAGGCCCTGGCCTCTCCTCTCAATAAATAGGCTTTTTTAGTTTCGCTTCATCATAAGCTGTCACTGAAGAGGCTGATGCCGCCAATCGGCTTTTCCTGAATTTGACATTTTTGGGTTCACGAGTGATCAATAGTAATAGTAGAGTAGTTGGCGAACGGTCTTTTAGTTTGAATGACTTCTGGGCACAAGTGCCATTCTCGTCTACTCTTCTATGGGAGGACTGAGAGGCTTTCCCCGAGCAAAGAAGGTGAAAGGGGCTTCAACCGAGTCTGAATGTCAGCGTCTTCCTTTTTCCCTCACATTCTAGCATTATAGAAAACTATCCTTGATAGCGGCTGGGTAGGCTGACTCTCCTAGTTCTAACTCCTCGGCAGGGAAGGAAAGCCTTCCAGTGAAAGCAATAAACAATAAAAAAACCGGTGCCAATTTATATTCTATATTCTAGGCGATTCCTCGTCACGCCTATCTACTGAAGAACTCAGAGGTTGAGGAGTTTCTTTTTGTCCTTCAGTCCGCGTACGCGTAGGGGAATAGGTCCGTCCACGAGCCTCCCAGTTCGTATAGAGCAAAAAATGGGCATTTTCGCCAGGTTATGTATAAGGAGTTCCCTGGGAGTTGACCCGCTGGAGTTTAGGACTCTGCAAATACATCAGCTTAGTTAGGTAGGAACTTCAGGATAATAGTGAACACTAGAAGGGTAATCCGCCGAGAGCAGATTCTATCTATCAATAGGCTCTGCCACTTCCTCGGAGGGTGGAAAAAAAGAGTCTTCTATCGCAGAAGCCGAGTCGGATGCTTTCACTCAAGAAGATGTTGTCGGCCTCGTTGGACCGATTGGTATCACACGATACCCGACCACCCATAGCCCAACAGTACCCATTCCTTGGAAAAGAGAAAGACGGCAGAACGTATTTCGCGAGAAAATCAACTTCCAAAAAAGGAGCCAGAAGGCCGGGGACAATACCTTATACTGCCGCTCGCTCTTGGCAGGACAAAGCATCTGCGTAACACAAGTAGTTTGGTAGAATACCATATGCTCTAAAAAGCAATCCGTATGATGAACTGAATCACCCATTGAATTACCCCAAGGTTGGTAAGGAAAAAGAAGGATGAAAGCTGCAAATAGGCTTCACTAGAGGGATAACTTATGCTACCAAATCAGTTTCTGTTGCTGAAAGACCGTCTGCTACCACTTCACTTATTAAGATGCTCTCGCTATTAAGAGAAGAGGACATCTCCTAACTGTGGTAATTGCCGCGTAATAGGATGTGTTGATAATAGAGTATTTTGCCACAAAACCTTATACCGTAGTAGTTGATGTAGCCCCAAGCCCCTCTTCTCTCTAGCCTTTGATTTTTTGATAGAGACCGATCTGCTTTTGTTGGCAAGTTCGGAAGAAGGCTTTGAGGGGTGGGCCTTTCGTACTCAAATCCGTACGGGGAAAATGATTCAGCGCACTAAAATCTAGTGGATGGGGTTCAATATTCATGAAAAGCCAGGTTTGAACCATGTTACGGAACCAAGACAACCTATCTTACTAATAAAAGGGTTAAGGGCCTCCAACGCCTATAAATAGAAGCTTTTTTCAGTCTCTATTTGGCAAAGGTCGCCTGGGTTTTTTTATTGCATGAAAAAAAGAGGAAGCATAGACAAGAGCAAGAGCAACGGTTTACTCGGTTGAAGCAATAGAGGCATAAATCAAGCTAGCAGCAGACCTCGTGGCAAAGCTATAAGTCACAAATTTTATATCAATAGAAGATCCCGTGCCTGCAGGAGCAGCTTACCCCACAGCATAACAGTGAGAAGCACCAATTGAGGTTTTTCCGGAACCACCAGCAGAGAAAGCAGCGGAAAGGAAGGTAGCAGTAGTTTAAGAATGTAGCTGACTAAGTTCCAGCAGCGAATTCAATGGCAAATCTAGGCGTGGATCGAGATTTAGTCCATGTTCGAGCGCATGCATTAAAGCCAGAAGCAAAGGTAGAGGTAGCGGGTTCACCCGTTGATTCAGAACCAACAATAGTTGATTGCATACCCAGTTGTCCTCGTTTACTTAGATTCAGTTGGAGCTCAAAAGCTTGTTTCAACATCCGAGGCAATTCGAGTACCGGAGCTCGCAGCAGAGCCTGTGGCAAAGGCAGACTTTTTGGTTAAATTTCCAGTTTCAGTTCGAGAACCAATGCCAGTGGATCCCACAAAGGTAAAGGTTGGAGCAAAGATGGCAGCAGCTGGAGCAAGCATAGTAGGTAGCTAGAGCATAGGCAGAGACAAAGCAAGCGCCAGGGTGGGAGGAAAAAGAAGGAAGCTGAGAAGGGCAAGGCAGGGAAAGAAAGGCATTACCAGAAGGAAAGTCGTCCAACTCAATGTCTTACGCATCAGTGGCATTTGAATGAAAGCAGTAAGTCAGTGGCCAAGAATCATCGATTTTGGAGTTACCGGCTCAAGGCAGCTCATGGGAATTTCTTTAAGTAAGAACGATCCCCAGTGTCATCCTCTTCGTCTTCTCGAAAGGAAGCGAGTGACGAGAGGGTAGCAAAGAGAGGACCACTCTTTAGTAAGATAGCAGCCAGTGAAAGAGTAGAACTTATTCTCTCCATTCAGAGAGAGTAGAGCCCATTCCTTCATATGCTTACAGTAGTATAAGGAGTCCGTTCGTGCCTTCCCCCGGAAGTCACTTCACTCATGTATGTATAGTGCATACGAGAACTCTTATAAGTGTTGGTTATAGTTATTATCTCTAGTTGAGTTAACTGAGTGGTCTTCCGCCCACTAGTAGTAGGGACTTTTTTCACCTTTACTTAAGGCAAGCCTATTCTATTATATTATATTATATTAGAGTCAGTATAAGTAAGGTAAGGTACGCCCTCCCTTTTCTATTAGGGAAGCTAATCACTTTTCCATCGTCTGGCATTGGCTTAGTTCATTCTCCACGCGGGAGGCCTTACGCGACATTCACAAGCTAGCCCTACTTATGATTATGATGGGGTAACTCACCTATAAAATGGTCTTTCTATTGTATGGGCGAATTATCTTAAGGAAAGCTTTCTGGCTCTCGTGTGAGCTAAAATACCTTGCTCAGAGAGAGACCCGGTAGATGTGTGCATCAGTACAAGGCTAGAAAGCGAAATAGATAGGGCAAGTGCTCTAAGAGTGAAGCTAAGGAAAAGGAGTAAGCCCTATTCACAGCGTCTGCTCTGCCTCTATCATCTACGTCAATTTGTGATTCCGGAGGCGCGAAGGTTTCTTTTATCGGCCGATTCCCCTTTCGTCATAAGGCGTAGGGCTCTCTTGGAAAGTCATCCGATCCTGCACTACCTTTCCTTAGCCTAGGAATGCACTTTCTCCAGAACCTGAAAGGTGCCCCACAATATAGACTATTAGCCACAAGTGGGAGTCTTCTATCAGTTTAGTACTCTCCGTTCTCGCTTTCTTCAACAGTAAGGACTTACACCATCCGGGGACCGGCTTAGGCTTTCGCGAAAGCACCTTTGGGCGGAGGCTTCTCATCAACTGACTCTTACTGAAGATTAAGAAAGAGATAGAAAGAACTCTTCTAAAGCACTGACTTCTTCCCTTTCCCTACGCTCGTGCCTTCCCCAGAAAGCTCAGATGCAAAGAAGGGACCATAGCCCTAGTTCGGGTTCGGTGCGATAGGATGAATAAACCCGAAAGCATTGATTGAGGGTCTCCTCTTTCCTTTCTTTCTAATCCGAATCCAAATCCATGTCGCCCTCCCTAACCCTAGTTACTTTAATATCATACCTGGAAAGAGTCAACGTCAAGCCAGAGCTAGTCTAAGAGCTAGCGATTCTCACCCTAGGGTTAGGTATCATAATAGAGTCAAGTAGGACAGAACGATTAGCTTAGCAGTGAACAAGAATCATTCAATCAGCTCCAGAGCTGGGAGTTCTCCTTCTTCTTTTGCTATTTCAAATAGGAGGTCTTATGAATCGAATGAAGAAGAAATTCACTTAGATAGAGATAGAGGCAAGGCAGAATAAGCGATGTTGGAGGCAGGGCTCCTAGAAGAGAAGCTCATACCCGTCGAAAGGGAAATGATCCTTAGGTAAGAAAGGCCCCTCTCTTCCCTTCGCCCCTTGAAAACCGACTCCATTCTGCCTGTACTTTCATTAAAGACGGATACTCTTTTGAGGCCTAAGGACTATGGTTCAAATTCCAATTCTCCTTCTTCGGTTTGTGCCTGGCTTTGCCCTGAGGACATTAAAGAATTCAAAGAAAGCTAACTAACTTCGCTTGCCCAGTTCCGGCAATATATATTAAGGATTGGACTTCTGCTTCTTCCGCTTCTGTCTTTGAATCTGCTTATGTTACTTCCATGTTACCGTACTTCGGATTCAGGATTGGCAGAAAGAGTAGCAGTGGCTGATGAAAAACGTGATCTTGCAGGGGGTGCGAACTCGTAGCTAACGTCGTTGGTTGTCTAAATCTCTCCCCCCAAAAAAACTGCATGAAATTGATTTTGCCCTTATACGTCTTTTCATTCTTCAGAGCCTACTCTTGCTGGAGTTGTGGCTGGGTCAGATTCCATAACCTCTGCTAATCTCCGAGCAGCCTTTCCTTCGGCTTGTAACAAACGCTCTCAGAAGCCATTATTTGATCGTTTACGGCCTGTTTCGGCTATTTGATGGACGAATGAATGCCCTATTGGAGCCGTTTCCGGGCCTTACTTCTTAGTCAGATTAAAAGGTGGGGTTTTCCCTGAGTCGCCTATCTATAGTAAGGAGCTATGAAGCCCTTCCCTTCTCGTAACTCTCCCCATTCATTGAGCTATCTTCAGTTTCCTTAAGGTGCTCTTCCTTACTTGATAATGATTGGCTACCTAAGGGGCCTCTACAGCTTGAGTCGGTCGGTCCGGCTACTCGGAAGGCGGGGCCATTAGTTGGAGGCCATATCGATGGGAGAAAGGCAACTCCTTTCGTCAACTGTGAAGGCGAGGCGGTCAGGCTGGAGGGAGACAGGGGGGAGGCAGGGCTGTCTTAGCATGAGCTCCCAGTTGGGTATATGATATTTGAGGTTGTCTACGAAGTAAGCAAGGCGGAAGGAAGACAGGAAGCCAAAGGCTAAGAAGCCGAAGGATAATGACACTAGCTAATCGGCTAACTAAGGAATGAAAGACACTCGCCCTCACCATAGGTGGCTCACCCCCAGGTTTTGTGAAGGGGGCGTATGGTGAGGTAAGAATGAAGCCTTCGGTCGAGCCTATCCCATCATTACTGTTCTATTTCCACTTTCAATCAAATCAAACTAGATTCAATCATGAAATCAAATCATAACCACTTTCATGCTTAACACAACTAAGTGAAACTAAGAGAACTAAAGGAGACTAGAACTAAGAGCTGTTTGGAAGCCTATCTTGTTCATATTTACCTCGAAAGTCAGTCTATCAAATCATAACTAGCACTTGGTGTGTAAGCAATCGCTCAGAGAACAAATCAAAAAAGAGAGGAAGCCAAGTCACCTTCATAGGTAGGGCTAGCGTCCATTCAAGGGCTTATGCTTCTTCACTCTTCCTTCTCGAAACCCAGGAAAGAAATTCTATCTATCCTCAGCTCTGCGCCAGCACCCATATTGGATTACTGGAACAACCATGCCCCCTAGCTCCATCTAATCCATGCTGTTTTGTCCTTCTCTTTGATTACCTTTAGGAAGCCTGGAAAGCTATTAAAAGACAGTAGCAACTAGGGAATAGAACAAGCTTAGAAGTCCTTACTAAACTACCAGGCAAGGAAAGGAAGTCAAGCTACCATCCTCACAAGAGGGAAAGACTTTCAATTAGTTCGTCAGGTATGAACGCCCAAAGGGGGCAAGCAAGCAACCTTCCTTCAAGAGCTACCAGTGCAGGTAAGGAAGTTAATGGGCAGCCCTAACAGTTGCCCCATCCCACTGCCAAAGAGAAGACAGCAACAATCTAGCTACTAGAGGAAGGGAACTCAAAACTAGCTACTAGGATAGGAACGGACGAGAGAGAACAAAGGATGAGAAAGCTATCGTCCGCTCTCTAACAACCTAGCTACCGAATGCCAACAACTAACTAGCTACCTAGCTACTCAAACTACTTCCCTCAGGAAATACCATTCTATTAGTTAGGTAGTAAGACCCTCAATAGGATAGTAAGCAAGCTGCCTTAAGAGCTTTCAGGTTATAAAAGAGATTCTTGCTCCTACTCAGCTCGTGGCCTAGCAACCATCTCCATCTAATGGGTTATAATTCAATACATCGTTTTCTGCCGGAGTCAAGAAAGAGCCTCCAACGGCTTTTGCAAGAAATGAATCAGATCTCGTTAGCGGAGAATTGCATCTAGTTATCTTTGAATCAAGCTGCTCGGACCTAATTACTTTAGCCACTGGGACCTTATTGAGTGCGCTCCTTGCTAGGCTTAACCCTTGCAATGGACTACCCAAGGTGGGAGAGTATGGATCCATCCTTGTAGTGGTGGACCGATTTTAGAAATATGCCACCTTCATCCCGGCTCCTACATACTGCTCGGCAGAAGAGACCGCCTACTTGTTCCTGAAGTACATCGTCAAGTATTGGGGCGTGCCCCGGAACATTGTTAGTGACCGAGAGTCGAGATTCACGGGACGGTTTTGGACCGAACTGGGTCTCAGATCGATTTCTCGACCAGTGGTAATCCCCGGGCAAACGGAGCGTTTTAATTCCATGCTTGAAGAATATTTAAGGCACTTTGTGAGTGCCCCTTTCTCAAACTTTTCTCTAATATAAGGTCTGCCCTTTGCTGCTATTACATGAGCTTGAAAGAGCTTTCTTTATTTAGAACACTTCTTTCTTTCTCAGAGCAAGTGCTTCTGCCTCATCCTGTTCCTGAACGGGGGGTACGCTCGCCCCCCTGTTACATTGCCTTTTTCTATCTTTTTTATATCCTTCTCAAACAAAGTAGTCGAGTTCGCGAATCTCAACACAGAGCTCCTCATCGGTTCCATGAAGCCCTGACGAAAGACCTGAGCTGCTACTAAGGTAAACTTGAGCTACGGCAAGTAAACTACTTCTCTTCGCACGAGTCTACACGCTTCTTGCAAGAAAGTGACACTTCCTAACGGAATGTTACACCCCTAAATGAGATAGGACGACAGCTTTCATAATAATTCCATAAACACCTAGCGTACCGCCCTGCCATAGTCGCGAGAGAGCAGAGGCGAGCTGTTTGTACTTCAGTAAGAACAATCTTTCTACTTCGACAAGGGAAAATAAAAAAAAAGAGTAGGGATCCTAAATAACCTATCCCGCCTAAAAGAGGTCGTATCTCCTCTTACTCGTGTACGTTTCGGCCGATACCTATAGTAAAAAAAAAGGCGGAAGGCTTCCACTCTATCTATATCCTTCGGAAGCTACCGCTTCTAGAATGCAAGCTTATCCTTGACTTTTTTTTAGAGCGTACCGGTCTTTCAACCGCCTACTCTTTCGATGGCCCTTCATTATTATTAGTAAGATAGGCTCGTTAAACGAGCCTCTGTTACTCTTTAAGTAGGAATTCCCGATCTATACCAGAAGGGCAGATGAGTTCTTCTTTCTTTTATCACTTAGCAGCTTGCTCGTGTTTGCACACTATAAGGAAGAAGAAAGGGAGAAGTGGGCAGATAGCCATCAACCTATCGAAGAGCGTAGGAGAGAGAGATAAGCATAGGATCAATGCAAATAGAAGATGGGAGACGGGTAAAAAACTTCTACCCCCTACAAAGCTTAAACACCAACGGTAGATAAGAACCGAACTTTTTTTCAAGAGCTAGAAGCCGCGGGTCGAGCCAATTACTAACGGGCTTAGACTCTCTAAGATATCAATCACTAAACTAAACAAAGTTGAAAAAATCATAAGAGAAGAAAGGTTTACAGATCCTTCTCGATCTGCACCTGGATCAGATAGGGAGATTTCAGCCCTTTCCTTCCCTGCTCAATCGCTACCTTGCTTGGCTGGGCTAGCATGCAACCCTTATTCTTAGAGAAAGCTATATGCTTTACACATGCAAGTCGAGTCTTCTTATTCCCGATTGCGCTCAGTCTCAATACCTCTTTGCTGTCCTTTTTCGTTTGTGCATCTTTCTTTCTCCCATGCTTTCCGTTGGTCAACAACCAACCACAACTCACTCTAATTCTTCACTACTCCTACAGGCTTGACGGAGTTAAGCTGTCTGGAGGGAATCATTTTATCTCAATCAAGAATGCCTCAACTGGATAAATTCACTAATTCAACTTTACGAACATTTTTATTGATTACGTTTTCCCGTGCCGAAAGGACAAGCCTCAACAAAAAAAGAATACTGGAGCGTATAACCAAGGCTCTCAAATGCACATCTATCCTTATTAGTAAAGAGGAAGACCATCAGCAAGAGGGATTCCACTTTCACGTGGGCATCCGGTGCCGGGATTCAGATAAGAACAAGGCAGCCGGAATTATAAAAAGTATGTTCAGTGAATTTGAAGAAATGCAGTACAATGTGCAGTTCCTAAAGTGGGGCAACATTTGCCATTTTATTACAAAAGTAGATATGGATTTTTGGGTATCGGGAGAGTTGTCAAAGGAACAAATCTTAGAAAGGGCGAATACCTTTCGAAAGAAAAAAGGAAGATATCTTATTAAAATGGTTAAAATAGTAAAGAGGGCGTGGGGACGGCCAAAAGATAAAGAAGAGTAAGAGTGGCGCTGCTGGATGCTTTTGATCAATAGGAAGAGGAGGAAAAAAAAAAGAAAGCTTATGATGAGCATCTATTTGAGTCGATCATTTCCAAGATCTAATTCAAGTTTTTTCTTATGTAGTGGAAACGCCTTACAATCTGAAGTTTTACGCTTAAGGGAAGAAATGTTCTTGGTGGATGCAGGACTCGGGACCCCCAGAATTTGTATGCAAGATGAGCCTACAGGAGTGCCAATCAACCGAGCCACCAGGTTTGAGAATAAGGTGGGATCCCTGGATGTAGTGGCCGGTGAATCGCTGATCAAAGAGCAGATTTTGGAGAGATTCTTCATCGATCTAGTGGCCGGTGAATCACCGATCAAAGAGCGAGCAGCCGCCAGGTTTAATGATTTGGTGGGATCCCTGGATGTAGTGGCTGGTGAACCGCTTCTTCTTCTTCCACGAAGATTCAGACAAAACCGAGCTTGGATGGAACTGAACAAGATTTGGCGAACGAATACAAAGGTAAAAGGCTTTATTATTGAGAAAGTAAAAGGAGGTTATTCAGTAGCCATCGCGAGTTTCATTACTTTTCTTCCATTCCGTCCTCTCATAAGAAGAAGGATATCGAATGATCGATTCACCATTGAGAGCATTAACCCCAAAAGGACGAATATTGTGGTGTTCTAACAGCGGCAGATCAAACAAGAACTTGATGAGCGAAATCTGCTGACGAAAAAAAAAGAGCACTTTTTTCAATTCCGAAGGCTAGCGTCTCCTGATAACACTCTATCACCTTAATCCATTCTTTTGTTGAGGGTCTGGCACTTATTCCGGCCCTCTATTTACATAGCGAAGAAAGGCAAAGGCTCTTGCTCGAATGCGTGACTGCGGGGCGCCTATCGCCCCCACTAAAAAAGAAAATGCATGTTAGGTTGAGCAATAATACTGCGACTAGGGAAACACTGAATGGAATTGAAGGCATAGTCTCAATAAAAAGAATGGAACACCAACCAACGAGTGGCGGATTTGGATGGAGTCTCGCAGAAGAAGAGCCTTACTCGTTTCGGGGCGCTAGCGCGCTACAACTAGCAGCCCCTTTCTTATTATTAGTAAGATAGGTTTGGAACCCTTATTATTAGAGAAAGGGGAAAGGGGATTCCCTTTTCCAAGGAGAGAATCAGTCTTCATTTTCCATCAAAAGTGAAACGTCTTTTTCTTAAAGCTTAACTTGAAATTGGCTTTACCTGGTACACCGATTCCAGGTCAACTTAACTTGGTACTGATTCCGGGTAACCATAGAAAAGGAAAGGACGAAAGAGGAATGAAAAGCGTCCATTGTCTCATGGGGCAAGCTTACTTAGTGGAAAATATAAGAAAATGGTTGAAGTACTTATTGCCAATGTAACCTAAGCAATATTGTAGTTTCCCAGCCGGATCTAGGTATCGTTTCGCTTGTGCTTCTTTCAAGAGGGAAGCATTTCGCTCCACTTCCGCTTGAGTACCGTACCCATTCTTATTTTATTTTTATGGTCAGATTAAGCATTTCCTAAATCTATCTGTGCTCCCCCTTATATATATAGTTAGGCTCAAATAAAAAGGTTAATCTTTATCGGCCTATTGTTAACCTCTAGTCCATCTCTGAACCTTCGAATCTCTTTGCCCCACTAAGCATCTTTTTAAGTCAAGCTTCCCTTCCACAAAGAAAGAAAGACCGCCTTCCCTTCCAGGATTGCTGCTCATAAAGGGGTACCCTGAATGGCCGATTCATTCCTGCTTATAAGCTTCAGACAGATGGAAATAAGGAGATTCTTTCTTCTTGGGATGACGAATGAAGGAAGCTTTTTAAGCCATTTGCGCATTAAGGGGAGCAGAGCCGATGGGATTTATCGAATGGTAATGAAGCTTGCCATTCTGTCTATTTGGCTGAAGCCAACTCTGGACGTTCAACGCGTTGTTTCCAATCATACTTTTCTTTCCCCCGACCCATTGCTAGGACGGGCCTCGTCTGATTTCGGTGGAAGAAATCAGACTACTGTATCCCCTAGCCCCCCCTCTTCAATTAATCAAAAGAGATACTATGGTTTTGGATGGCTTTCATTATTAACATCCAATCCCATGCTAATAAGAAAAACGAGCGATTGCTAGTCAGCTTTCATTTTATTCAATATAATGGTAGGTACTGAGGCTCTGAAGGCTTTCCAACTTGCGGGAATAGCGCAGATGGATCAATCACGCGGTTCTGCAGCGTCCTCCAACTTGCTGTCCGCTCCCCTTCACTTTCTTTGTTGGACGGGAAGATGCGAATCGCGAAGGCCTTCCCACCACGCGAAGTTCAAACCTCGCCGGAGAGAGAGAATTAGTTAGAATCTATCCTAGCGTGCTCTAAACCTACAGTCAACTAGCTACTTGCCTCAGTTGTCTCCTGAAAGAAGCGTGCCCCATACCTACTACCAAAGGAATTCTTAAACGTCCCTCCATTCCAGACGAGAGAGCTCAAGTCTGATTAGCCTGATCCACCATCTCGAAATGGAGACTATGAGAAAGCAACCCACCTTATCCAGCTAGCAAGGGAAGAGAGGCTCGTTCCATGTTAGCAGCTCGTCTTTTTTCTATTGGGACCGTCCACAGGGAGCCGGCGGGCTCTAGCGTAGGAGAGGATCGACAGGCCCAATACAAGGAGTAAGAGTTTTGGGTGGAGCTTTCTAGTGGAACTTGGCTAAGGGAGTGACTTATGGGCGTAACAAGACCCCACTGAAGACAAACACAATCCAGAAAGAAATATCGTAACGTAAGATAAATAAGTATAAATTTTTTCATCAAATATATAAAACAATGGGCTCCAACCAATTATGTTGGAATTGAGTCGTATAGCTTCTCATCTGTTATGGCTCGGCCCTTTTATGGCAGATATTGGTGCACAAACCCCTTTCTTCTATATTTTCAGAGAAAGAGAATTCATATATGATCTATTCGAAGCTGCCACTGGTATGAGAATGACGCATAATTTTTTTCGTATCGGAGGAGTAGCGGCTGATCTACCTCATGGTTGGATAGATAAATGTTTGGATTTCTGCGGTTATTTTTTAACAGGAGTTACTGAATATCAAAAACTTATTACACGAAATCCTATTTTTTTAGAACGCGTTGAGGGCGTAGGCATTATTGGTCGAGACGAAGTAATAAATTGGGGTTTCTCAGGACCAACGCTGCGAGCTTCCGGAATACAATGGGATCTTCGTAAAGTTGATCATTATGAGTGTTACGACGAATTGGATTGGGAAGTCCAATGGCAAAAAGAAGGGGATTCATTAGCTCGTTATTTAGTCCGAATTGGTGAAATGACAGAATCCATAAAAATTATTCAACAGGCTCTGGAAGGAATTCCGGGGGGGCCCTCTGAGAATTTAGAAATCCGATACTTTGATAGAGAAAGGTATCCAGAATGGCATGATTTTGAATATCGATTCATTAGTAAAAAAACTTCTCCTATTTTTGAATTGCCGAAACAAGAACTTTATGTGAGAGTCGAAGCCCCAAAGGGGGAATTGGGAATTTTTCTGATAGGGGATCTGAGTGGTTTTCCTTGGAGATGGAAAATTCGCCCGCCGGGTTTTATCAATTTGCAAATTCTTCCTCAGTTAGTTAAAAGAATGAAATTGGCTGATATTATGACAATACTAGGTAGCATAGATATCATTATGGGAGAAGTTGATCGTTGAAATGATAATTGA
>Ga0153967_100231_pt1 | contig 31431 bp, 40 predicted proteins | sample TSFL051MetaG_FD_104688 | JGI IMG/M metagenome (GOLD analysis project Ga0153967, IMG submission 104688) | Attine ant fungus gardens microbial communities from Florida, USA - TSFL051 MetaG | ecosystem: Host-associated > Fungi > Mycelium > Unclassified | place: USA: Florida, Paynes | collected...
ATGTGAGCAACTACATACTTACGTTTATTGTGTTGGACGCTTAGATATATGGTCATGTAAGTTCTTGACGTTTGATCACTTTCTGGCAACCTATACTGCTTCTAGTCTGGGGACGGCCCTGAAATTCCTTTAGTGGAGGCAGACAAACCACCGACTGAACTCAAAGAGCGTTGGAAAGTCATTGAGAAAATGTGCATGGTCCCCCAGTATGCTTTCGCAGGTGATTTTACCGGTAAGATTTTCTATCATTGTGCCATGTTTAGTTCTATGCTAAGCGCTGCAGTCGAAGCTATCGCAAAGGGAATGATCGAAGTTGCAAAGTACGATGCAGGTAATCAAAGGGATTTGATTCGAGGGTTAATATTACTTATATGAGCATTTTAGACGACTGGTTTGTAATTGCAATTACAGACGCGAATTTCAACCGTTATGGCATCACTCCTGAGGAGCTGACTAAAGCGATGAAATGCGATCCTAAAATCCACACAGCTTTGATTTGCATAGGGGAAGGCGCCGAGACGACATGGCCAGTCCTCCAGCTATACTCTACCGTCAGAATTCACTGAATTTGATGTAGGATCACAAAAAGACTTCCAGACTCCGGATTTCGTGTGGCGAATACTGGTGACATCCCGATTGTTCTGAAGAGCATTTTATCGACCATGATTGATAGATAAGCATTCGTGTGAATGGCAATTTCTTTAATCGGGTTGTGGCGTGTAATCTTACTGGTGGGTCTGTCACGCGCATTCCTAGGTGCATTCCTAGGTTCAAAATCGCATGGTTGGAGGGCGAAAGTTATAAAATCAACTGTGTTAGTTTGTCCTCGGTTGTTCAAATTCTGGGACCCTGTTGAAACATCTTCCCTCGGTGGCATTTTGAGTAAACTCAAGCATAGACGAGTCCTGAACCAAGAGTCTTGGTTCTGATGGTCATGACTGCACAAACGAACGACGCGAAACACTGCTGTTCGTCTCACCCCGTGCTGCCTGCACTTGGCCTTCGTGTCTGATCAACATCAACATATCGAGCGATGCCTGGTGCAAGATGTATAGAAACATCTGCCTCTGCAACGAGTACAATTTCACAACTAAGCCAAGAATAATTTGTATCGGCATGTTTCACTTTGGCCCAAAACAGAGCAAGTTGTTACATGGAATTCAAAAAAAAATCAACGAGTAGAAAAAGGCTCGTTATACTCTTCCAAAACATTTCTAGCGTTTTGTTTGGCCTGTTCAGATACGCGTGGGTCTAAAACCAGACGGGTATGTCAACGAAAAGCCAAGGGAAAGAACATCATGAATTTGACGACTCACTCTTGAGTGTGGCACGGTAACCGCCCATCTCCCGCGCCTCACCAGGTTGACCACCGTGAACACCACGAGAGCGTCCAATGTTATCAAACATCTCAGGATCATTGTCGTCGAGGAAGTTATCACTATCCATTCCGGCATAACTCGAAGTAGTGTGAGGCTGTGTGTTGAGGGACGTGCTCATCTGATGCCGGGGAATACCTAAAATAAGATCAAAACAGAACTTAAGGGGTACGGATCAGAATTACACGCACCGACATCCGCTTCTTTGGGATCATTTGTATAATCAACCGAAGTATACGCACCCTTTCCAAATTCGCCTGTGGCAGGGGCACCTGTACCTGCTTTACGAGTCGACCCTTGCTGTTCGATTTCAACGCCCATATCATCTAAACGCCTCGCTGCATTTCGCTTCGTATCTTCTGACGTCTTGGCGTTGTGGACAGTTGCTTTCAAACCAGCAGCGACACGTTCAGGATTTCTTTCTTTATAAGGGGGTCAGACATTGATCACTCCTCCCTCACCTTTCCTTCTTGAAAGGGTAAGAGGGATAAAAAGTTACACACGTTCGGACATGAATGATAAAATTGAAGAGCGCAAAGAAGGCTTTGGAGGGGTCATTCTTACGGTTCTTCATATATATAGAGAAGAATGTTTCGGATAAGGTTTAGAGACGTGTGTGCGTGGATCTCGATGACAGGTGATGATGACATCGAACGAGGACGTCATATAGATATTTGAGACCCAACTATGACACAATTCAAAAATAAAAAGGAGAAGTGGGAGGAGCTTTTTTTTTTTTTTTGCTGAGTCAGTCAAAACCGTGGGAAAAACCAACTACGAGGGACTATGAATGAGTAAAAGGTTTATGGATGGTCTATACCTTTTCGCCGTCATAATAATAAGCCCATGTTTGAGTTACTTGATTAGGAAAACAAGTTGATCATAAATGATGAACGCGATTTCAGGGTGGTTATTTAAAGCAATGTTGGTATATATTTCCAAATGGACTTGGACTTTTTGTTCTGGGGATGCGATGCGAATCGCAACGATTTTTCCTCTCACATTGTCAAACAATCTTTTTTTTCGGCCATGATTCATATACAAGCGATGTTGTTGTTGTTGTTCTTTTTTTTCCTTCTCCATCTTGTGTTCCTCAACGAAATTCAAGTGTACGATCGCATGAAGTGGCGTTTGACAGAAAGAGAAAGAGCTCGTCTTGTACGTCAGGAGAGATTATTGGGACAAACCTAAGAGAGCGTGTTGATTTTTTTTTAACCCAAGACGAGGTCCTGGGAAGATGAAGATGATGAGGAGGGAAGGAAGGCCAAGGTGATTCGAATACGTTGGCGGATAAGAGTACATGTGAATATGACTCCACGTATACAAACTATCTGGACAAGTGACATCTGGGACGATTTCGTACACCAACAGGTCAGGGTCAGGTCACCTCACAAGATCAAGATCCAGATCCAGATTATCTATACATGTTGATCACGTCTTCCTCTCCATATTTGTCATCACCTTGAAAACTCTCTTTCTTCTCTTCATGGGGTGTATTTTTTTTTCTCATCTATCAGGACTCCAAAGGACAGATATGGGTATTGTATTGTATTGTGTTGTATTGGAAGATGAAGATGAAGATGAAGATCCAGTTCCATAACATCCATAATCAGATCTCTCAAAACCGATCCGTACCAACGGATCAAACTGATTCATTTTTTTTCTACTCTACTCTTAACAATCTCCCCGCGCCAACTCTCACCTCAGCCATTTCCATCATAGATACTCACCGTTACTTTCAAAAAATCACTACTTGTACATTAGCTCATTCTTTTTTTTTTATATACATCAATACATTTCTCAAAAGATGGTCAGCGCTTTCTTGTTTCCATTTCCAATCAAGAATCCAACATGGCTCCTTCCTCTTCAGGAGTACAGAGCAGAGGGAAAGAGACCTTACACATACAAAAAAAAAAAACTCTACATAATCCACTATCAATCACCTACACACCCAATACCAAAAAAAAAAAACTCATTCATCATATCACAACAACAACATCGACAGCACACAACAAAATAACCCAAAAACCACACCTCAAAAATATTTCCACTTTCCAATCAAAACCACTCATTCAACCATCCTCCTCAACACACCTCTCTCCCCATACCCACCCACCACTTTCACTACACCTTCAACTTCCAACGCCTTCACCACCTCTCCAAACTCATTCCAATCCACCCTCCCACTACTCCTCGCTTCAAACGCCTGCACCACTTCATTCCACCTCACACCTCTCCCACTCCTCGCTCGTCTCCCCACATCACCACCACCACCACCACCACCACCACCATCCAACATCACCATCAACGCCCTTCTCATATCCTCCCTCATCCTTCTCATCCCCTCCGTCACCCCCGTCGTCGTCAACAACGCCATATCAATCTTCCCCGTCCTAGGATCCATCGCCGACGTCTTAATCGCTTCTTTCATCAACCTCACCGCTTCCACCACATCCCTCTCTTCCACCTCATCCGAAAACCTCATTCGAGCATGCGCTTCCGAAAGTCGAATCATCGACTCTAGCTGTCGCGTCGTCGCCGTAATTCGTTTTTCTCCCGACAACGACGAAGAACCACCGAGTCGACGCATCTCGACGTAGGAAGTAACGAGTAGGTGACACGCGGCTTCGGTTAAGATTGGGTGAATGTAGGTTCGGGCATAGGTGATATAAGACGTCAACTCGTTCAAAGACTAAAAAAAAAAGGTGTCATTCTCATTTGCAACAAGGCTCAAAAAAAAAACACATACAAGAAATTCACCTCTCTCATACCTCGGCACATCCTCCAAATACAACCTCACCAAAAACTCAGCCAACCGCCTATCCGCACCCTCATCCACTCTATCCACCACCAAATACAATAAATCAAACCTCGACACCAACGTCGGCGGTAAATCAATATTCTTCGTCATCGGTAACCCAGGATCATAGCGCGATCCAACAGGATTGGCTGCCGCCAGAATAGACGTGCGTGCATTGAGCGTCGTGATGATTCCCGCTTTGGCAATCGACACCGTTTGTTGTTCCATCACTTCGTGCAGAACACTTCGTGTCCCGTCTGACATTTTGTCAAATTCGTCGATGCAGCAGGTGCCTCCGTCGGAAAGGACCAGTGCGCCACTGTAAATGTGTAAGAGAGGAAGGGGAAAGAAAAAAAAAGAGTCAGCGAGTGGCGCGTACCTCTCGAGTACGAGTTGTTTGGAATCAGGATCTCGAGTCACATAGGCCGTCAAACCAACTGCTGAAGACCCCTTGCCAGATGTATACACACCCCGAGGCGCGATCTTGTGCACATACTTTTGAAATTCGATGAGCCATCGCCATCAGCATGCGCAAGGATAGACTGCACCTGAAGAATCTGACTCTTGCTCACACCAGGATCACCCACCAACAAGACATTAATGTCTCCTCTATACCTCGGTCCTCCACCTCCACCGCCTCTCGAAACACTCTTATTGGACCCTCCAAACAACTGTAGCAAGATACCCTTCTTCACATCCTCCATCTCCCAAATGGAGGGAGCAAGTGAACGGGCGAGAAGACTATAAATGTCCTCGCGTTGGCTCAACGCTCGTAGCCTGACTTCCGATTCCGCTCTCGTTGACCGCCGTGGTTCATCACCGAACGTTAAATCGCCCTCCTCGATTTCATTATCAGCGTCATCATTGCCGACACCGGGGACACGATCTCCGCCAGCAGGTCTTGTACTCTTATCCAGCCCCACGCCTCCAGCAGCATGTTTGTTGTCGCTTCCAATTCTGACGTGAACGACGTCCAAGTAGGTTTTGAAGAGACTCTTGACGACCCTCTGCCTCGGATTGACTCTGACCGGCACGCTCCTGAAGATGCCTGTGACGACGACGCGATCTCCGGGCTTGACGACGTCCACGAGTTCGTCGTACACGCTCAGACTGACGGTATGGGGAGTTTGGCCGTCTGGCACGGAGTCGGGGGTTTCCTGCAACCGAATGACTTGGCGATCAGCGAATTCTGATCTGTTGTGGATGAGGGTGAGGGAAGCGAGTTGAGCACAGACGTCGCGGGGACAACGGGTGGGCTCCTGGATCTTGCCGCGGTCGATTTCGACTTGGAGGGTGTGGGAGCAGACGGTACAGCGAAAAAAGGCGATTTTCATGTCGGGGATGATGGGGGTGGCGCGGATGACGAGACCCTTGATGGAGACGAGTTTGTCGGTGTCGCTGGGGTTGAGGTCGCGCATGTTGAGAGGGGGGAGGGCGAAGGGGCGGACTTTGTATACTTTGCCCATGATGTCGGCGATTTCTGCGTCGCCTTGGGGGCCTTGCATTCCCTGTCTTGCTTGGTGGTGATCGAGGTCGGCGATTTCGAGCATGAGATCCTTGAGGACCTGGTCCATGGCTGGGATGACCTCTTGAGGGTACTTTGTGAGCTGGGCATGAAACTTTTTCATGGGGGGATAAGCGAGCAAGTTTCGGCAGTCGAGGTTGAGATTGGTCTCGCCTGTCTGGCGCATGCGACGCAGAAGGTGCTCGTAGTAGATGTCGTCGTCGGCGGGGGAGGGCTGGGGGGCTGTGGGGAGACGCAGGGCGCGATTGTAGGCGAGGCGGTATTTTGGTTTGAAGCCCTTGAGAAAGTCGCGGAAGCTCTTCATGGTGTCGGCGAGGTTGACGGTGGTGCCCCAGATGGCCCTGATTTCGTCTGGTTCATCGGAGGTGGCGACGGGGCGGGCAGAGAGATTTGGGGCGGACGAGGGCGGGATGTCGAGGGCGTCGGTGAGCGGTGAGCGGGCGTTGGTGAGCGAGGAGTGGATGTCGCCGCGTCTGTTGCGGAGTGGGCTCCTGTGGACGTTGTGGACGAGCTGGAGGAGAAAAACATACGGAAAACATACGAGGCAAGTTTTGCCGGCGACGAGGGATAGGCGAGTGGCGACGAACTTGCTATGTCAGGTTCAGTAGAAAAAAAAAACATAAAAAGGACGACTTGCGAATAAACAGTGGCCCTCTGGTCGGCGTGTGAGGCGTGTGCTCGTCGTCGGACATGGTGGCGAGAACAAAGCGTGTTGATTTCTGTTTGTTTGTCGATGCCCATCGACACCGACAGCGAGCACACGACTCTGTACATCCCGTACACGCCCACCGACGACGAGCCCGACGCCCAGCTCGACAACGCGTACCGGGCAGCGTACGAGCAGTCCTGGCGCAAGTGCTCACGCGTTCTGAGCTCGCACGTCGAGAAAGACGGCGACGAAAAACGACAAACAATTCTTTCGTGGCTGCTCACTGTCCACGACGACGACCTCCCCGGTCTTTCTCAGCGACAACTCCCTCTGCTCACCGTCCACCGCCCCGACGCCCGCTTCACCCGTTCCCTCCTGCCCCGTCTTTCTGCGCACGCTGCCGTCGCCCATCTCCACCCCTCTGACGCTCCCACCGTCACTGCTGCCGTGCGCGCCCTCGTCTCCCAGTTTGTCTCGTCGTCGTCGTCCGACATCCGTCTCCTCGATGCCTCCGACGGCCCTTTGCTCGTCGTCCTCTACGACTTTGAGCAGTTCGAGCCCAGTGTCATGCAAGACGTCTTGCACATTTTCAGCACACGCATCCCTGCCCTCCGCATCGCGTTCCTCGCTTTCCTGTCCTCCCCGCTGAGCTCGTCTTACATCCACACCGTCTACCCCCGCAGCACCCTCACCCGTCTCCGACTCCGCTCCCTGTCCGTCCACGCTGCTCTCCTCGACAACCTCCTCCTCGCTGCCTTTTTCGATCCTGCGTTCGAGCCAGACCTCGTCCTCGGCCCCAGCGCACTGCAGGCCATCGTCGACTATCACAACAGACACAATCCATCCATCGACGCCCTCACCACCTGCCTCCAGCTCTCCCACCTCAAACATTTCCTCACAGAGCCGCTCAGTATCCTCGTCCACCCACCCTCCACCCTCTCCACAGATCCCGTCTACGCCCCCGTGCTCTCCTTGCTGTCCTCTCGCCTGCCCGGTCCTTCTACTACCGAGTCTCTCTGGCAAGCTTTTCAAGAGTGCTCCACCGCCTTTCGCACCGCCTCTCATGCTCTTCGCCTAGGATTCACCCTACTCTACACCGTCCACAAACACCTCGTCTCAAACGGTTACAGATCCCCCTATCATACCATCACTGATCTTATGATCTCCGTCCTCTCCGGACCATCACCGAGGGAGATCCAATCTTTCGTCGTGCAGGTCCACAAGCTTCGCCACGACGCTTTGCATGCCCTGTTGACGGAATTGCACGACCGCGACCCAGGACAAGATCATTCCTTTCTCACACGAACAAGAACAACGACAACAGAACAACTCGGTGTAGACGTATCAACGTGGCTTTCTACCTATCTCATGTAAGATTGTATTCTTTTGTTAACGAAGCGTTGATTTTTTTTTTCAGTTCTCTTCTCAAACCACTGACCAAGTACCCTCTATGGGATATTTATTACACTGGATCTTCTCCTTTTCCATCCGAGCTGCTCAATCCTTGTCCGCGGGCCACCGTCATCTCTGCGCTTCGTGATCCTTTTTCGTTTACGGCTCCTCTTGCGCTACCTGATCCCCAGCGACAAATGGCGATGTCAACGACGGCGTCGGCAACAACAACAACAACAACAAAAGAAGGACACCAACTCTTTGATACGTCGATTTTGTTCGAGAGGTATTTGGACGGTGCGAGGTTGATCAATGTTTATGATTGGTATGTGGCTTTTAAACTGGGTTTGGACGCTCAACGGGCGGAGCGTGTGAAAGGGAAAGAAAAGGTTGTGGACGATGACGGAGCGAAAGGGAAGGTTGTCAACGACGATGAGGCCTGGCAACGAGAAGTTCAAGCCCGATTTTGGAGAGCCTTACACGAGTTGGATTATTTAGGTTTCATACAGCATACCAAGAGAAAGGCAGAACATGTGGTGAGGGCCGTGTTGGATGTTGGAGAGCGGTGAATGGTTTTTAGGGAGTGATATATCAACTCGTCTAATACAAACGACGAGTATTTCATTAGAAAAATGATAAACTTATACAACAAAACTTAAGTTAGGGAATATCTCATTTCTTCTTCTGCGAAAACGCGGGACCAGAATAGATCTTCTTTTCTCTTATCACCACTCATCGCCGACATTCCATCGGAGTTTGAAATTCCTCGCAGAGAAAACTTTTTTTTCGGACAGCCTCTCCCTCCGACCACAAGGTAAGCAAGCCCTCTTCCACAACTCATTTCATTCATACACAATGATGATCAACAATCAAACACATTATCAAGCTCAACAGTCTTAGGGGGGAATGGTCATTCATTCATACCCACTGCTGACTTTTTTTCGTACTTCTGCAATTCTGATTTCCAGCCTACTTTTTTTTTTTTTTTTTTTCCTCTCAAAAAGGCTTGCTCACTTTTATTTTCTATAGGTTCCTATTTGTCAAAGCTCTGTGCAGCCAATCACAACCACGATATGCGGTGACGACGATTTTTTTTTGTAGTAATTGTAAGACCAACAAATGACACATGTATTGGATTTGAGAGATTCACACTGCGAAAGCTTGCAATAGGGAAAAAGATATCGTAATAAATACAACTAAACAAAGTTTACAGAGCAGTTCCTCGTTCGAAACTTGCACGAATTTCTGTTGTGTATTTATCATAATAGCGAGCAATCTACAAGCCGCTTAGCATCAACAACCACCACATGAACATGACCTCACCTTCCTATTAAAGACTCTATTCTGTTCATTGATATACGTAATGTCGCCCTCAGTCTCATTGAGGCGTTTGCGTGAAAATTTGCCACGCTGATCAATACTGTAGGATTTAAGAGTTGAACGCATAGAAAAAAAAGTTTCATGAGAACATACTCCTTATTGATCTTGCTTACGACACGATCGATAGCTTCCTCACTGGGTTTATTATCGCCATAAAGCAGCGTTGACGAGTCTCGGTAAAGATGCTCATGAGCAAGTCGTTGCTCGGCCGAAAGGGCTGTCTAAAGTTAAAATGTTCAAACCCTAAAAAATCATAACAATTGCTAATGAACTTGCCTGAACTTCTGAGCTGCCAGAGGCATTAAAGGTAGCGAGTGCGTTACCCGTTGCCAACGCCTTTTGTCGAGTGTAAGCTTCAAGATTGGGTTGAAGTAGATCTAGATCCTTCTTGTACTTCCTACGTGCGGCATGGGCGTCGTCTTGAATTCAAAGAGTTAGTTTACCACAATCCAAAATCAGGGGAAAAAAAAAAACGCACCATGAAACTCATAATCCGCCCTTCGCCTCTTCCGTGCCAACTTCCTCTCCCACTGATCATTATCCTCAATCGTCCACTCCCAATTCTTCTGACGTTCAACATCTTCTCCTCTTTCCTCCGCATCAACTTTGAGTCGTAACGTCTCTGCAAGTTTCCGTTGTCGTTCAAGTCTTGCTAGTTCTCTTACATTGAGTTTGGCCTTTGCGCTTTCTTCGATTAAACTTTCTCGGTTGGCTCGAGTGGAAGCGACCTAAAAAAATTCACTCCGTTTTGTTTAGAAAGGAAAAAAAGAAAAAGAAAAAGAAAGGAGGTGAGGTGCTTACAAGTTTTTTTCGTAGGTGGGCGAGTTTGGCTTCTCTTTCCTCCATGGTCATTTTCCTTCCTTCTTTCTCATCTGTTTCAGAGCTGTCACTAGTGGAAGCTTTGTCTACGACGGCATCTGCCACTGCGGATTCGGGACCTTGGACGATATTGTCTATCGCATGGCCAGGCTTTTCTGTAACTGGTGAATGGTTTGATGACATTGAGGAGGAGAAAAGGCAAAACAGGTCCGGAGGAGGGTGGAGTTGCGTAATCCAAAGTCATGTGTTTCTCACGCGCTTTTCGGTGGTCTCCGCGTCCTCGAGCGCGGAAAACACCGCTATTCAGGGACCATAATTCGATCGCAGGATTTGTTACTCGTATTTAATCAATTTAATCAAAACAAGCATGAGAGAAGGTCAAAGTCCATCTTTTTTTGGTTGAACAAGAACATGGCACATGTCCTGGTATTATCATGCTACACATCCAAGCAAAACAAGACAAGACAACTCTTCCTCGTTCAGAGCAGCAGCAGTTTTGATGAGAAATGAGATTTTAATCAAGGGATGTCAGATCAATTTTCTGCAAAAAGAAGTTTGCATCAACCCATATATACACGATGTGGCTTCTCGTGTCTTCAATGGCTCAGGAAGATCAATAAAATCTTGGATGGCTGGATCAGCTTGAGCTGCAGCAACACTGGTCAGAAAAGGCCCAGAAAAAAGCCTCGAATCCACCATCATTCGCATCGATAGATTTTTGATGATCGAGTGTCAAGTCTAATTTCACTTCTGTAGGTTTTTCTCTAGGAAGAGAGGAAGGTTGTTGTAATTTTGCCCCATCTCTGAGGCAGCATAAAACAGGATGACGGACAGGTATTTAGGTAACGCGGAGTTTTAGACATACATATAACGAGACCATTAGGTAGCGCAGAACACTGAGGCATACAGATAACGAGAGCGAGCTCATGACTTATGTCCATGGCTGAGATACGATTTGATGACTGCGGAAAGGTTGCGCGAGAAAGGATCGAAGCAATTGAATGCAAAAAGAGCAGAGAAATTCACCACACGACAGCGCTCTTGATAGTTGAAGAGCCAAGACACGGAGACTAACGAAGAGAACTCACTAGGCCGGCAACAGCAATTGCAGCAATAGTGATCACAGTGCCTCTGGAAAGTCCCACACTCGAAGCATCACTGGTATCGCCAGTGCTGAGAGAAGAGACTGACGGTAGGGAGGAACTTGAGGAAAAGGAAGAAAAAGGTGTGGTCATTGTCAAAACTGGAGTCGAGACAGAGGAATGTGGATCAAAACCGCTGATGGGGGTGATGACAGAATTAACCGTCGCAGAGGAGGCTTCTGAGATGCTCGATAGTTGCAGATGTCTAGTGGTCTTTGTAGTGGTATGATTGGAGCTTTGTGCTGTGGATGCGAGGATTGGCCCAACAGTGACAGTGGACAAAACAGTATTGCTGCTTGATGAATTAATGGATATGGGAAAAGGAATAGGGTATATTGCAGAGGAGTCAGAAGTCATGAATGATCCCGTCATTCGATCCAAGCTAAATGCGGTAGTGAGAAGGAGATGATGAGATTGTATTGAAAAGCCACGGACTGGAAGAAAGGTGAGAAAGCGGCGTATGGAAGGGAATTGTTCTGTTTGGCAGACGTAGAGATGAAAGCAAGGTAACTGGAAAAGATGGTGTTCAATGTTAAGGATAGGTATTGATCAATGGTAGAAACACACTAGGCATCCGAATTGGGACCAGCAGCAGGAATAGGCTATAGGCACAATGTGTGTGATGTCAGCAAAGCAGGGAAAATCCTCCAAAAAAGGAAATGTATATACAGTGAAAGTTAACGACAATTTTGTGGAAACGTCTGCTGGCGTTATGGTCTGAATCAATTTCTGAATGACGAAGAATGAGTTTCTGAAAGAGAGACGAACGCTTCAACGAACCTGTTTCCCAGTGTATAGTCCCACAGTGCATACACCAATCTCAGATAGGAGGGGGCGTACACCATCGTCGAGCCAAGTTACGGTACATGGTTTGTCACCATGGCAGACTGATCCCTGTCGAGGATTGACAACCTTAAAGGTATATGATTCAGAGTTGAGCATTAAGCTAGGAAAAACGACATACGAAAATCCCGGCCTTCACACAGAGAACACACCGAAACGCAAGGAGAACAAGGAGGACTGCCGATGAGAACATGTTCTTAATGTAAGGGTAGAATAAACTATTTCGATGTGAAGTCAAAAAAACGACTTGGTCCTTCAAGGACTGGATTGTTCAAAGCTCAAGAAAAAGGATAAATAAGTCTTGATGATTATCGTTGATGCACGAAATGGCTGTCGTTATGATGAAAATCGTTTCTGGTCGTCGAAGAATTTACTGAAGAGACTTAATTCAGCCTTTGGCAGTTGGTCGCACAGGCACGTGAGATAGACGAGGAGCCACATGACCTGAAACCGATTATAAAAAACTACGCAAACTATTTAATTTTTACACAGCTCAGTAGTTGCGCCTGGTCTTGAGGCAAGCAGGCAACTGACCGAGAAATACATTTTTGTTGTCATCGTGGGACTGGACCGCCAGTGTGTCCCTAGCCTCAATGATCAATTTTTAGGCATCACTTATCAATCGCAAGACCTGAAATTATATTTAAAGGCATTACAGATCCTAATTGAATATCAGGCTCGAAATTCTTCAACCAACTACTGTGGCATCATTCAGACAGTTCATAGATGAACCGAGATGACAAAACATAGACCATGGGTGAACAGCATTGTTACCAGCAGGGGATGTGACTGGGATCCTGTTTGTCAGTGAGGATGCCTGGGTGGTGAGTCTATCAATCGAGAACCCGAACTTTTCTGATGCGATGCTGAGCCAAGGAACAGTTTAGCCCGTAGTCCGCTCGAAGAGTAATGCATTCCCAGGCAGGCATCCTGGATTGTTTCATAAACTACTGTGGCTCCCCACACCCTACTTGCCATTACCATCCAAGTTTGAGTATCCACTGAGGATACAGATCTTCACTATATGTATAATTTCTAAATTCTGGATCAACAGATAAATGACATCGTTCAGTTGCTTTTATGGTTAAACAGTGATTGCATCATATTTCACAGTACGGTTCAATTCAAGTCTGGTCCTATCCAATCTTTGGTTAAGGTGTCTTCGTGAGTCTCGTAAGACGAGATTTACCAACTCCTGTCTCTGGTGTGTTACATTTAAATCCTATAGATTGCGCGATTCCTGATCTCTGTGTCTCTTACATAATTCTGATCTGCGAACGCAACAATGAAAGTCTCCAACAAGAACCTGACGAGCAGAAGTTCCTAAGGAGGTGAAAGGTAAGATTGTAGATGAGGACGAAATTACGTTCAAGAGGGTGTCTTTATCTGTTGCGAGTGTGATAAAGCCAATATGTGGATGCCCAGTATTTTTATTTGCATCGAAAAAGAAAATTGAGGATTTTGAAACCATGGGTCTTGGGAGAACAAAATATGAAAGTCAAGTTATTCCTGAGTCAAGCATGATAGCTTGCCTATTAGATTGATACCGATACTCTGCGGGACTTCCATCTCTAGGAATTTGCATCTAAAGGCCAGGAAGCTGGAGAGCACACATTAGACATTCGTGTATATATGCATTAACGGAAATGCCATCAATATATAAAGTTGTGATTTTTTTCAAAAATAATACATAACATAGGGCAAGACCACATAGCACCACAACTGGGGACATCTCTGTCAGATCAGGAGTGATATCGCAGAATGATATCGGTTATGGGATGACACCGAGATGTCATGGAAACATCATTTCTTGGAGTGGTTTCTAGGATACTTAGGTATATAAAATAGGGAATGTACATAGAATAATTTAAGGTCTTTCTTCCTTTCCCTCACTCCCTGCGTCCTGCGTGCATATTTATTTTTTGCTGCGTCAAGTGAAACTAATCGACCCACGCCAAGCTATGTCCCAGTCTGCCTCAATGTTCTGAATGAGTGTGGCAATAGAAATTTGCAGAAAACTTCTCAAAAATCTCCATATTTTTGACCGTTAATCGACAACCAAAATACAAAGTACACGAGCATGCTCAAGATATGACAATTGATATCATGACAAAGTCGGAACCTGCCAGTTCACCCATTGTGACTCAACAAAACCGAGATTGTTGGCACCGTCAGTTTTGAGGATATTTGTATTTGTTGACTGGCCGTTCAAGAATCTGTTCACAAATGCATCCAGATCACTCTGTTCATTTCCCGGGAAGGCACAATGGTTATGATTGCCAACCTGACTGATCCCCATCAGATCTCCAACACCAAGTGCCTTCCAAACCTTGTTAGCGGTAAGCATGCAACCCCAAACACTTTCCGGACCAAGCCAGTCAATACCCGTATTATCAATGACTAGCAGAGGGCGAGGTGCGACAAGAGCTGCAAGCAGGTGGTGATCGAAGGGCAAGTTGTTGACTTGGTTGGTAAATTGATTGAAGTTGGGAGAGAACCAAACATTCTCCCCCACAATCTCCGATGCAGTCTGAGTGCTGACACCACTTGAAAGCATCCTGTCTGATATTCTCCAACACCCGGCACCACCAGATCCAGACTCCTGAGGGATCGTCAAGGCAATACGTGTTTCGAAAGCACCTGCAACAAGTGCACCCTTTCCATTTCTGGAGCATCCGCTAACGGCAAGTTTGGACAAGTCAATGTTGGAATTGGGGATGGTCTCGAGCACGTCAATTATACGAGAAATACCCCAAGCCCATGCAATCATGGCGCCAGCGGAATGATTCGTTCCATAAAGCTGGTAAAACTTTCCTTGGCCTCGACTGCCACTGTTTATCTGAGCAGCCATGTCGTCGTTATTGAAAGTGATAAGGGCAACCCCGGAAGGTCTGGGGATGCTGATGCCACCAACTCCAATGATGGCAGGAAACGGCCCACTGCCACTCGGCAAGGATATAGTCGCTGTGAAAGAGATAGATTTTCCGCCCTCAGATACGTTGACTGTGAGGACAGCACCAGATAATGAACCGTTCACGAAGGAAGGTTTAGGGGGGAGGGTACCCAATTCATATTTTTGAAGAAGTTGGGAGATTTCTGCACGGCGGCAATCCCACTGAGCTCTTGTGGTGACTTGAGTGCCGTCAAAGAATGTGAAAGGGTCTGGGAGGAAAGAGTTGGACATGAGAGACGGGTTAGACGGAAGAGTTGGGCAGTCTTCAGGGTTCGGGTTGCTTGTGGGTGTAGTCTCAGAAGAAGTGGTGGTAGATGAGGGAGGCGTTGTGATCGGAGTGGTGGTTGTCGAAGGGGGAGGAACGGCTCCCGGGATACACTGTGAATACCAGGGATTAAGGACGGTACAGGTTGACCCTGATAAACATGTCATAGGGCCAGTCCAGCCAATGCCACCGCCTATGATGGATGAGTCACACCGTCTCGAAACAACCTGATGTATACTTACACTGTCCCCATACCTGTTGTTGAGCAAGAGCAGGGAGAGCAAGGGTGAGGATAGCCAAGGTTTGTCTGTTCTTCATATGTCCTTCCACGGAAAAGTATGTTACATGGATCCTTCGTCCTTTTTATACAGTGACTGTTTGTTTTTGTCGTGGCCAAAAGACATTGATGAAGCTCATGCAGTCACATGTCAATGTGCACTCTTGGGATCTACAAAAATCTATCACGCCAAGAGTCCTGGGGTGCATATATCGATGGTCGGAGTGTCTAAGAATTTGAGTCATCGAATCCGGAACCATTGCACCGTGGCCGGAAAAAGTCCGCGCGTAATAGATCTTTCGATGACCTAGTTGGATGACCTGTGAAGAAGTGGACGAGAATGTTCATTTTTGATGCGGAAGTTGGGGGTATACCTTGGTGCTAAGAGATGGTTCAGGCCCACCCTTCCCGACTACTACTAGAAAATTCTCTTTATTCTTTGAAGAGATACTAGATCAAGAAGGAAGGTTAAGTTTCGCCGGTACCGATGCCAAGATAGATGCCAAGATAGATGCCAAGATGTTCGCATGGAAAGAATTTGACCGACAGCCTTTAGATAATAATCGCTAACAGTGATATTGATAGTTCAGTTAAAAAAATTTGGTGAAGGCCCTATCGGAAGGAACGAGTAATTCCGTTTTCATTTGGCGCGAGAACTTGTAGGCACGAGTTCAATGATAGTTTCAGATCACGGAAAAATTCTCACCGTCATGCATCATCCAGTAAACAACACTCCTACCAGAACATTGGTCACTCAACCCAACTTAAAAGTACAGTCTGCGATCTTGATGCCACTGTCTTTTGCCTCTACGATGTCCGCTGTCTCCAGATCCCCCTACATCGATTTGACGTATTGATGAACGGGACAAACATCTCATCAGCTTCGGAGGATCGTCTGTCATTTCAAGCCATCTCCGCCTACCTGAAACGGATTGCGGAACAACTCTGGACGCAGAGAATTTTGGATTACACTCCCCGTCAATATGCCCCAGACATTGTCTGATTCAAGGTCACACGGAATTTCATCGTGTTGCTTGAATATGGCAGAGTCGCTATCAGGCTATGGGTGCACCATCGTAGTCTAGTGCTTCCTGGGACTTCCCTTCTAAAGACCGAGACCTATGTCGAATATTACCGCTCCTTGGTACTGGGAGCAGAATCAATTCAGCGCTATATACTAGTCTCCACGTGATAATTTTCCTGTAAATCCAGCTCCTCCGGGAGCTTTCTATCTCGAGCGATGAATGCTCATCTAGGCTTCCGAATGGTTAGTAGATGGTGACCTTATCCTGGATTTGTTGAACTCTGTCTGAACTGTTCTTGTACTTTCCCTAATGCTTCCCACTAGCGATCACATCGACTACTCAGATATATCATAAACTAGACAGGGACTTGTCGAAGCAATTCAAGTTTGTCGAGCTTGTCTTCCTAGAAGTGTACAATTAGACTGCAACTACACGTAAGGAGGCGAAACATTCTGGCATCGAAGAACAGAAAATAATGGAGACATCGATCGTAACGATGATTCCTATAGGATGACAACTGTCACCAGTGCAAGCGTGCATATACCCTCTTAGAGCACTTGAAACAGGAAGCGAAGTTAAAATACATATCAAGAGCAATTGGATACACAAAATAGACGAGGCTATCCAAGTCGAAGAAGGAATAGGTTTCCGGTGGGACCTAGATTGTAGTGACACCAGTAAGTGCGCCCAAGATGATAGCCATCCAGCTGGCTTTTGAATTCAGTGCAGCACTGTTGGAGGAAGTTGAAGCAGCACTCGAAGTGGAGGAGGCTGCCACAGAGTTGGAGGTACTATGAGATGCTATCGTAGAGAAGCTACGAGGTGCTGTCGCGGAAGCTTGACTCGTGGGCGCAGTGTTCAGCATGGTCTGTCCGACAAGAGGTGCAGTAGATTGGCCTGCAATCTGAGCCCGAATAGTAGAATTGAAAGTTCCTCTCATGTTGTCCATCCTAAAGAAAACAATCAAAGGTGAGAAGGGATATAACTGAATACTCACATAAACTTAGCAGAGAAAGACAAGACAGGGAGCTGGGGATTCTGAGGATCCTTGAAGGTGGAAGACTCGATGCGGATAAAACTGGCACTTAATGAGGACGAGTCCAACTGCATGATGTTGAATAACACTCACTAATCCTTGCCGTCGGGACCAATGTCGGCATTCGGGGTAAACTGGATGGAATCAGTGGTGGCGACGTTCACATTGTCCACAATGGTTTGCAGGGATGTCTAGTTGTCAAAATGCTTAAATCAAACCGGGATGGAATGTGGTGACTCGTACCTGATTCTGGGAATTTCCGACATAGATAGAAACAATAGCATTGCCGAAGTCCTGGAGGGATGGAACAGAACCATCATCTTGCCAGCTGATAATGGCAGGTTGACCTCCATGGAAAATTGACGAGGCAGTGGGTTGGGTGATCTAGAGAAGACATCAGAAGAACTCGACAAATATTTTCTGCTGCATACAAAGATAGTAGCCAGTACTGGGGAAGCGGCGAGTACGAGAGTAGCGAAGATCTCGAAAAACATCATCGACGGGGCTAACGTTTGAATATAAAAGAAAGTGAAGTTCGAAGAGTGGTAGCGATTGTACACCTGGGGCAAATCTCGCCCTCGGTGAAGTATGTTATCAAGGAATGAGAGAAAAGGAAGTAAAATCAAATTTATAACAGGAACAGGTTTCGTCGACCGTTTAGGAAGGTTCGCCCATCATCAATTGATGAGATCAGCTCTGATGTTACAGATACATGGCAACAAGATCTTGAAATCTGGGTTTTTATGATCTCATTGTTTCAAGAGACTTGAAACAACCATTCAAAGCATATTTACCAAATTTTGTGCTGTTCAAAGTCCCCAAACAAAGGTAGACACATCATAGACGACACCCTGCACTGTGACCCAGAAGTCAGAAAAAACAGAAGGCATATGAGGACTTGGAGGATAGGTATCATGCGCCTGTCATGTTTTGGGTGAGCAAGATGCCACCAAATGAGGTCTGAAAGAGATCTACGAGGGTCTAGATGAAGCGTTCGCGGTTCCCTGGGCGATGGCTGTCTTGAGAAGATCAAATCCACGTTCTCCGATGCCAGCTATATTGAAAAGACTACTAGGAGATTTCTTAGGTGTAATTCAACCACCAGTTGCATAACAGTCTTGTGTGAATTGCTCAATTTCACCAAGTCACCCGTCGACTCAGGTGAAAAATACCCACCTGAGTTGGACTCCACTACCATGGGTATCATCCATTGCATCATCTCCAGGACCAACATCCCGGGTACCCCCGACAGAGGGAGAGGCAATGATTGTCGAATTTGAATACCGAGTCAGTGATTACTGGTTTGTTAGTAAGGGCTTAAGCGAGGTTGTCTGGTGCTACACCGAGATGTGCACAACAAACGACTTCAGAGTTGGCAGTGTAGGCAACAGCATCCTTTGCATCAGGGTACACTGAAGATTGTTGAGGGGGTAGCAACCAAAGTACAGGTGTTGTTGAGATTGAAAGCATCACATTTTTGGTATACTCTTCAATGGGGAGATGCTTAAAGTGGGATTTGTCAAGGCCATAGATCAGGGCTCTTGTGGAGGTGATGCAGCCACAGTCATTGAAGTGGAGTTGAAGACAATGATTATGGTATGATGGACTTGGATTCTTGGGATAATGCTGAGTGCCTAAGTCTAGCAATGTGGCACTCTTCTTTGAGTGGTATTCTCCTTTGATTGTGTGAAGAGACCAAGAATCTAGGAGAGAAATAGACAGAGACTGAATTTTCTCAAGCGAGTGATATCTCTGCCAAGAGAGAAGATGAAAATTTGATTGAGTTTCTTTCCAAAAAACAAACCTGGCTACAATAACTGGAAATGTTTGTGCCTGTACATGACATAATTGGCCCATTCATACAGATAGATCTAGGAGAGTTTACAAGGAATTAAGATATCCTATAGTACTATTTGATACCCATAGTATATTACACAAGACTATGGCACAACTTTCAACTTCTGCTAGTACTAAATAGTATTTAATGCAGAGGGTATTGTTTTATTTAAATCAGTCCACTCTACTCCCTTCCTACAACTCTCTGTGGTTTAAGTCAACTTGCTCTGTCCCTTTTAGTATAGCCTATTATAGTCAGTTTGCTCTACACCTTTCTTGTGGCACATTTGATATGTTATTTGATGCAGTAATTAAGTAATGATAAGTCCATGAAAAACTACAAACCCCACCAGGTTTGGCCTTGGAGCAAGACCAGGTACAAACTTGATGGAGGCTATCCTTTCTCTTGTACAGACCCATGTTCACTCAATTGCCATATCAAACAATCCATGATGCAAACCTACAATTGGACTTCAACATGACAGCAATTCAGATAACATACCTTGCTGGTGAACCTTTGATTGGATCATGAATTCTATCCTGAACTTTACTGAGTAACCTGATTAGGAGCGAGGGTTTCCTACCGCTGAGAGTGTTTCTTGTGCATCTCAATATTCAAGATGCTTTTTCGTATGAGACACATGAATATATAACTGCTTAGGCATGCAAAGCTCAATCACCAAGTGCTTTGGGTCAGCTTCGAACATTGGTTACCTGTGCCACCGTTCTTGGGTTTCCAATTAGGGGACTGGGACTATCGGCCTTGTCAGATTCCACCAATAACTGATTGAGGAGATTTATCCAACGAATCCTGAAAGTGAATGTAATGAATCTGCTAATGAATAGAACAAACTAACACTCATCGGCAGCAAAACTTCAACAGCGGTGTTCCATTGTGTAGCCACATTGGTAGAGCGTGATTGACATCCCAACTCAAGCGTTATAATTACCTAATCGAAATCATCAATCACCATCGATCCGGAGAGTCCCGAAACTTTATCGTTAGGAACTGCATAACTAGAGATCGCATTCGTCGTCTCCGACGACCCGCAACTTCAATACAATATGGGAAAAGGTATGCTGTCGCTGTTGCTCTGACATCTCTGACTTAGGTTTGTGAGTCTAGTTCACGGTTCTCTTGCCCGTGCTGGCAAAGTCAAGTCTCAGACACCCAAGGTCGACAAGCAGGAGAAGAAGAAACCACCAAAAGGGCGTGCCAAGAAGCGCATCCTGTATAACCGCCGGTAGGTAGATGCTTTAATTCAGGTCGTTCTGTCATTGACTTCCACCAGTTTTGTCAATGTGACTACTCTTCCTGGAGGCAAACGGAGAATGTGAGTAGCATCAATGGCCTTATTCCGATTGCTGGCACCCAAATCCATGCATAACCAAGGCTCCTATCATCTGATGATATAACTGTATCTTTGCATAGTTCACGCTGAACCACAGTGTTGAAAACCATACTTTCAACGTCTTTCGCTCCTATCTGATTCATTCCCATTATTCTCTTCTATCTGGTACTGATTCATTCGCTCATTCCAGGAATCCCAACCCCGAAAAATAAAGAGCTCATTATACATCTTTGAAGATCGTTCGTGAGATAGCAAATCAAGGGGCAATGATTAGGTGGCCCCGTGTCATCTTGTTGCTTTCCCGTTCACTCTTCCCGCATATCTTGTTACTACCCTCCATGCCAAACATGATATGATTAGGCCTCTATGCATCTCAAACCTTGTATTCTAATGGTTGATTTTGATTTTGGATCAATTTATGATCATTGTTTCCAAATATGACCACGTGAACCTATGTGTAAATGAGACGTGTCACTGGCACTTTCCTTCCAACATCATTGTTATGTTTTTTGAGGAGTTAAAGACATTCAAGAGACTTGGATTCCGGCATGTGAGTCTTGGTCCTCTGTCCTTCATGAATGTTTATCTTTGTTATAGGTCCTGCTACAGGTCCTCAACTTCGCTTCGGTCATTGCCTCAGGTCTCATGATCTGGAAAGGCCTCAGTTTGGTAACAAATTCGGAGTCACCAATCGTTGTAGTACTTAGGTTCGACCTTGCTTTCTGCTTCTTGCAAGTCTAAATGTTAAGCTGCCTATGACCTTGCAGTGGATCAATGGAACCAGCTTTCTACCGAGGCGACCTTCTCTTCCTAACCAATCTTCCAAATGAACGCTACCATACTGGCGATATTACTGTATACAAAATCCCTGGTGCTGATATCCCGATTGTCCATCGAGTCCTAGAAACACATGACGACAAGATCAAGGATAAACAGCTTATGTTGACAAAGGGTGACAACAATCATGTAGACGATCTTGAGTTGTATCAGGGCTTAAAATGGCTGGAGCGAAAGCATATTATTGGCAAAGTTCGAGGGTGTGCCTAATGCCTCCGTCTTTCCTGGTTTCTGGGACTGATAAGATTCCTTTGGCTGCAATAGATTTCTTCCCTACATCGGATATATTACAATTGCTATGGTATGTCCAACGTCACAATTACTTACCCATGACTTTTTGATGAAGACTCGCCTTATAGAATGATTTTCCGCAGCTCAAGTACGCATTACTAGGAGGTCTAGGACTTTTGGCACTAATACAACGTGAATGAGTCCTGTCTTTCTAATTCTGCCCGTTTCTGTTCTAAGACTGCCAGACATTTATTGAAAGAGCTCACATGTTGCTTAGTTGTAGATCGTTCAACTAGTTAGGGTACATTAAGCATTCTCAATTATCGAACTTGGTAATCAGGAAAAGCGAGAAGGTAAAATCTGCGTAAAATCTGCGTGATAACCTCGACCTCTTGGAGTCCTGATAATTTTCAGACGTCCACAGAGATATGGCACGGAAACTGAATACTATGTCGCATCAGATCGGGTTCAATGACACATCCTTGACATCAAAAGCTGGATTTACAAAATTTGATTTTGTCGATCCACCACTACCTCATTACAACCTCATTTCTTCTAAAGAAGCAGACTGCATCTGACCCTCGCGCAATGCGTCCTTCATCTTTGTTTGCACAAATATCCTGATGTGATCTTTTGTCATAGAGATGTCATACGGTGCGTCAGTACGATCCCTTCATTGGTAAACTAAAGCTTTCTGAAGATTCGAACCTAACAAAACAAATCCTTCTAAAACTTCTCTGTATCAAATGGTCCTCGATTGTTTGATCATTTCCGATATCGGGGACACTACAGGCAACAAAAGGCTAGGCAGGTTACAGGGACTGGGATATTATGAGATGACATCTATCGGAGCCTTCGTCGTGAAGTCCTCAAAATCGAGTAGTCTTTGTGGCATGTCTTCAAAAATAGGCGATCGTTCCTTGTGGCTTTTGAAGAGACGAAAAAGGCATACTGAACCAGTGGAACCGCCAAAAGTTTGCATGCATTATGCTGCTGAATTCTGCATGCCTTTATCGGTTATGTTTCACCTTGCGGTTCCATCAATGTATACAGCCATCCAAAATCTTGTCTATAGTGGGGTGAACGAATGTATCATGAGCCTGATGACAACGAGAACAACACGCAATGAGCCGCGTTGTCAGTCTCATCGTAGAATGTTCTATAATGGTGCCAAACTCGAATCCTCCATCCCAGAGTAGGACACCCTTTCCCACAGTCGACATGTGTCAACGTAGTTTACAGCTCGATTAATAAAGTACCACCTTGATCAAAGTGCATTTTGATGCAAGTTACTTCACATCGAAACAGCAGATCGAGGAATTCGAGAGTGATGTCACATCTCTCATAGAAGGACACGAGCCTACACTGTCATGACTATGGATCAATCGAGAATGCCACTGCCTCAAGTTGGACTTTCAGTTAATTACTCTCGATCAAACAGGAGCATAACTTGATATTCGATTCGATTCCTCATTAATTTAATTCGCGGAGACACCATTATGAACCTCAGGCGCTGAAGTCTACACCACACACCGAATATAGCCAACTGATATTGTTCCAGACTGCCCCCATGACGAGACCTTCCTACACTGGCAAAAGAAGTTCTTCTGATGAATGGACCCCACTGTAGCCATTGAATTGATTTGCAAATCCAGTTCACTGAGCTTGGGACATAATGGTATTCATGATCAAAACAAGGATGATCTGGTGCTATTTCGTGAATGTCACCTTCCGGGAAAACCTTTCTCCGAAGAATTATTCAACGGAGTCGTTCCTGTAGGTTCCGAAATGTTTTGATGATGAATGAGAGACCTCTCAATGCTGCCTGACCCCATTTGTGAGACCGAGATGTTGTTCGTAAATAAAGGCTCCGTTTCTCTTCAGGCTTCAGGGTGAAAAGAAATTGAGCTATGAACTTTTGAATTAGTCGATCTATTCCGATTGATAACGTCTAATAAGAAAGCAGCACGATAGGTACTCGTTCAAGGGCGTTTCTGCAGGTAACTCCGGAAGTGGCATCTGTTGGGAAGGTTAGAGAGTGCAAACTTGATCAGGATCACAAATTTTGTTACAACCTGAAATCATTCTCTACTCAGTCCCTTTGCCGCCTGCTGAATGGTCAAGTTCTCTTCTCGATGATCTTCGACATATCCTCTCATGAGCGCCACTACTTTTCTCAAGTTCATCCTGTACTTTGCAGACACGGGAACTACAACCACATCCTTGCCTAGCTCTTCCCTAACGTACTCCTCGAGTTGTGCCAGGCGAGCTTTGGCTTCTTGGACAGTCTCTGCTGAAGTTGATGGAAAACTAGATGAGGTTTGAGGAGCGACAAGGTCTGCTTTATTGGCTATAACCATCCTAATACGGGATGACATTCCTTCTTGATATGTCTCGAGCTCAGTTTTTAATATTCTGATAGCTTCGCAAGGATCCACGTTGATCTTTATGGGGTTGATGGGTATCGGAGAATCATCTGCCATGGGCGATGCTTCAATTTTATTCCCTGTGTCGGTCACGCCCTCTATAGTTTCAACTGACTTTCCACCAGAGAAGTCAACGACACAGACAAGTGCAAGAGAGCGCTCGACAGCTCGAAGGAAGGAGTGACCAAGGCCAGCGTGTGCGGAAGGGGATGACGAGTTTTCTATCAAACCTGGGTTATCGGCAATAGTGAAACGAAACTTCTCATAGAGATCGAAATGGTGTCCAGGTCTTGTAGGCCTCAATTCCGCGAATGTATCAATCCATGATGAGTTTTCTGTGGAGATCCTTCGCTGATTTCTGGTAAGAGTATTGGCAAATTCCCCCCGTTTCATCTTATCTTCAAATGTTTGCGATTCTGTCTTTGTCTCATCGTAGACGGTCTCATCCGGAACAAGTTCACCTTCAAAAGTTCCATCATCCGCTACGCGTATAATACCAACCACGGGGTTTAGAGTCGTAAAGGCATATCCCGCGACATCAGTTTTGGCTCGGCCCCCTGTAAGAGCTCGAAGAAGTGTGCTCTTACCCGCGTTAGGCATTCCGAGGAGACCAATGTCTGCCAAGAGCTTGAGCTCAAGGAGTAGAGTCACCCGTTCCCCTTCGTGACCGCGAGTGGCAAATCGGGGAGACCTGTTTGAGGAAGAAACAAATTGGGGATTGCCAAGCCCTCCCTGGCCACCTTCAGCAATCAGATGACCTAAGTATTCAGGTTGGTGAATGCCTAAGGGGGCATCATCGGCTTCAGTACAAGTGTCAACTTCTTTGTCCAGATCGAGGTATATAGGACTTGAGTCCAGCCGACGGCGATGTGCAAGACGACGCTCACGCTCAAGTTTGTACATAGATGCCTCAGCTTCTTTGAAGTCGTCCCTCTGGACGTTTAGCTTTCCGTAACCCGGGTAGTGTAGCCACCGCTTCTCCCTCATTCTTTCCATCCGCTCGCTCGTGGTTAAGCCCTCTGCAAGCATGATCTCTTCTTCATGCTCCCACTCATCTTTTGCTTTGCGTGGGTCATTCCTTCCAAGTTCCCGTATAACTGTGCCAACTGGTACCTTGATCATCAGTGGTTCCGCGGCCTTCCCGTTCTGCCATGTGCCCTTTCCATGTTCGCCGTTGTGGCCTCGGATGTGATTGGACACAGAAGATAGGGTAGTAAGGGTCGAAGTTGCATTAATATACACTGAACCTCCCTTTCCACCGTTTCCGCCAGAAGGGGGACGAAGCGGCTTGGATTTTTCACGAAGAAAAGCTGCACAACCATCACCGCCCTTCCCACCGTTCACAGTGACCACGACGTGGTCAAGAAATGTGTTTCCTCCTTGTTTTCGTTTCCACTCTGCCTGTCGCTTGCGTTTGTACGCTTCCAGTTCCTCTTGAGATCGCTGCAAGTATCTACGTGCCGAGCAGAAACTCCGGTGAGTCAACATGAAAGGTTTCCCGAAAAGGAAACCGAACATGAATCCCCTTTGCATAACTCGGCTAGTTTATAATATGATCATTTCAGCCGATAAACCGATAATCGTTTTTTCCTCCGTCGAATGACCCCCACTAGGTCCCCCACTCCCACTCGCTCAATTGGCCCGGGGACTTTTCCAATCATCCTTACTCAATTTTACCAGCTAAACGGCAACGAGCATTGGACCTTAAACGTCGTAGAATCCTCCCAGTGTATTCATACATTCGAAATACGGGGCAACCGAGATTCCTACACCTACGTCTATGATCGAATGAAAAATCTTGATCGCGTAGAAAGCTATCGTGGGGGATGCCATGTAGGGAATGTTCCGAGGGATGGAGTTAAGGAGATGCGCATGAAGCTCACAGAGGTCGTTATCCATAAGCAGGAACCATGGTGGAGCCCTCAGATGTGGATCCTGGATTGTATCAAACATCTCAGAGACATGGACTGGGCATTTACTGGGCTGAACGAAATGTTCTTGAGAAGGGAACTACAGAAGGACTTGTTACGGTGGGATGCGGTTGAGGACACTGTATATGAGAGGATGTTGCAGGAACTTGAGTCCGGCCATCCTGTGAGCCCTGCCAAAGTGACTCTATCGGCCGAGAATGGGCAGTCTCCATCTTCCGATTGCTGAACCAAGCGGAAACTTGCTTTCTTCACTCACTGTCGATTACGATTTGGTTGGAATCCTTAGATCTTCTCATGTGCTCATTAAGTGTATCTTCCTTCTTCCCAGGATAAATTGTTTATAATTATACTCTTCTGTCGATCCAAATACATACATACAACATTTCGGCCATTAGTTCACCGACCGAAACTGACTGTAACATTCTAGCAGAATGTCAGCAGGCTGTCGTGCCTGCCAAGGATTGGTATCTGTCTGTTGACACATCTGAGTATATAGCTTGACACATTATTCAATACCTGGCTGATAGACGCAACAGCGGAGAAGATGCAAAGTCTCGATTGTTAAACGATGACATACGTAATAATGAACTCTCAAAATAGCGGGGGTGCAAATTTCCTGAATGACATTCCTGATGTATTAAAAGCAATTCAGGTTCCATTGATCTTTTATTAGAATAGTCAGGGCCGATGCACCCCGCCCCGAAGTTGGTAGTGACGAGGCTGACATTGAGCTAAAACATATATGATGATGTAACCTGGAGGCACATCTCCGCATCTTTAGGTATATATTGTACTGTAGAAGTAGCAAAAAATTGTGTTTCTCTTATTCTTGTAAAGCCCTCATCTATTGCTCACTTGTTCTACCACTGCCAATTACAATATGGTTTTTACAATTTGACAATATTAAGAATAAATAAATAGTGAAATAATATAAGTAAAATAACTCAGACAATACACTATGATGTGCATGGCTGAGAGTGGGTCAAATATATCTGTTGCATATATATAGAGGAAAATGAGCTGTAGCCCAGTTGTCCTTTTCTATCCATTTCACCATATCCATAGAGCCTCAGGAATGTATATTGGGTATTTTAAAATAGACACATCTTGTAATAAAACAGCAGGTGAGCTGGGGCATCCGCGGCGGTGGATTATTTTATTTCTTTTCCATTTTCTTTTATTATGTAATAGTTTGCAATGTACGGGACACTATGACTCAAAAGGAATCTGCGGGATAATTTGAGTAGACAAATACAAGTAAATACCGATTCGCATATAAGTAGCTAAATCAATTAGCGAGGACTCTAATGAGTTCTCTTTGTCAACTCTGACTTAGAGTGTGATCTGAAAGTTATCTTAACTAAGGATTACTACACTAGAACTCGTTTCCACTTCTAGAACACTGATCGCCTCGATCCTTGTTCAACTCTAGTCTCATATCTCTCTCGGTGTGTGATCGACTCAGATCACTCCCAACCTCCCTATAGCCAGGCCACAGGCTTAAGTGGACTGACCAGGAAGTTTAGACCCTGGAGGTAGACTGTGGGCATTATACCTGAGTGCACACATAGACCAGACCTGACGACAGGTGGTGCTTAGTAGATTACTTGTAAAACTATTCACTTTATCAGCCTTGTGCTACTAGTTCATTGAGACTAGTACACGCAGAGGAATATTGTCGCATTCTTAAGAAGATGATTAGAGTAGGGATCTTCCCTGAGAAGTGATAGTGTAACCCTAGTATTAGGGCAGTAGTCAGTAAGGGAAGTGAGGAGGCAAGAAGTAGTGAGAGAAGTGGTGAAGTGTTTCGGGTGTGGAGGAGAGGGACACAAGAAGTGGGAATGTCCCAAGAAAAAGAAAAGGAGCAATAAGGAAGAGGTGGTACCACTGCGAGCAGTATGGGAGAAAGTGAAAAAGCACAGTAAAGCAAAGGGACTGTCCCCAAGAGGAGCAGCAATGTGCATGGAAGGGTGGACTATACCCAGAGAAGTGGTGACATTTGTGGAGTGCAGGGGATGCAATTACAAGGGAACAAAGACAGAGAAAAGTCAGGGACAAGGGTTTCTGAGCAAAGGGCAGCTGTGTAATATGTGGTGTGGAAGCTGCAAAGAGGCTTGGAATTGGAGAGAAGAAGAGGCAAAAGAAGGAAGAGCAGAAAGAGTGAAGTGTGGCGCATGTGGAGGCAAAGATGCAGTAGTAGGAGGAGAGGTGGAAAGAAATGAAAAAGGAGAAGTGTTCTGCCCACCCTGCAGAACAGGAAAGAAGACGCCATGGTGGAATTGGGGTGGAGAGTTGAAACGGTCAGTGCCTAGGGCCCAAGTGGAAGGGGCTAGAATCACTGACCCGGAGAAGAGACAAAGGGAAGTCAGAAGGACCTTGAAAGGTCTGCGGGAGGTGTGGATGCAAATAGGAGTGGAAAAGATTGATACTCACGAAGGGGTATCGGTGAAAGCATTGCTGAACAGCAGAGCCACAGGGCTCTTTATGAGCAAGAAGTGTGCAGAAAGAGGAGGTTTCAAGTTGATAAAACTTGGAAAACCAATAGTAGTGCAGAATGTAGATGGCACAGGAAATAGTGGGGGATCGATCATACATGAAGTAGAAGTAAACCTGTACTTCAAGGGGCATGTGGAAAGAGTGAGAATGGATGTGTGCGATCTAGGAAAAACAGAAGTAATATTAGGCATGCCTTGGTTACAGGCACACAACCCAGAGATAGACTGGGAAAAGGGAGAAGTCAAGATGACAAGGTGTCCACCCATTTGTGGATAATATATGAGCAAGAAAGAAATGGGCCCAGAAATAAAGAAAAGGAGGCAAGAGAAGAAGGAGACACAGGGAGATGAAATAGAAAGAATCAGATGGGTGGCAGATGAAAAGGAAGATTGGGGAAGAGAGGAGGAAATGGAATTGGATCATCGAAAGGTAGAAGTGATGGTGCCACAAAAATTCCATAAGTGGCTAAAGGTGCTCGGAAAGGTGAAGTCGGAAAGGGTGCCAACAAAAAAGACATGGGATCATGCCATAGATCTCAAGGAGGAGTTTAAGGCCAGCAAAGCATGAATATATCCACTCTTTAGGAATGAGAGAGAAGAGGTTCAACAATTTATTCAGGACTACTTGCGAAAAGGATACATAAGGCCTTCGAAGTCACCACAAACTTCTCCAGTTTTCTTTGTAGGAAAGAAGGATGGTGGAAAGCGCATGATCATGGACTATCGTAGACTCAATAAACAAACGGTAAAAAACAATTATCCATTGCCATTGATTACAGACTTAGTAGACTCAATGGGAAACAAGAAATTGTTCACTAAAATGGATTTACGATGGGGCTACAATAACATGCGCATTAAGGAGGGTGATGAGTGGAAGGCAGCCTTCACTACACATGTGGGGTCATTTGAACCGGTGGTGATGTTCTTTGGGATGACGAACTCACCAGCAATGTTTCAAGGGATGATGAATGAGATCATGTGAGATCTTATTAATGAAGGAAAGGTGGCAGTATTTGTGGATGATGTGCTGGTAGGCACAGATAGCGAGGAAGGACATGATGAAATAGTGGCAGAAGTATTGAAGCGGCTAGAGGAGAATGACTTATACGTGAAACCAGAAAAGTGCTCATGGAAGACAAGTAAAGTGAACTTTCTGGGAGTGATAATGGGTCAGGGAAAGATTGAAATGGAGGAAGAAAAGGTGGAAGGAGTGCTGAATTGGCCAGTACCAAAAACAGTCAGAGATGTTAGGAAGTTCTTGGGACTTGTCAACTATTATAGGTGGTTTGTTAAGAATTTTGCGACACTAGCAAAACCCTTGAACATGCTGACAAGGAAAGAAGAAAAGTGGAAGTGGAAAGGAGCACAGCAGAAGGCATTTGAACAGTTAAAAGGGATCTTCACGACGAGACCATTACTAGTGGCACCTGATTTGGACAAAGAATTCAGGATTGAGGCAGATGCTTCCAATTTCGCAAAGGAGTCTTGTCGATCAAATGTAATGATAACAAGTGGAGACCAGTGGCTTACATTTCAAAATCTCTAAACGAAACAGAACGTAATTATGAGATTCATGACAAAGAAATGTTAGCAGTAATTCGATGCCTGGAGGCCTGGAGACACTTTCTAAAAGGAGCAAAGGGAAAGTTTGAGATTTGGTCCAACCATAAGAACTTAGAATACTTTATGAGCAACCAGAAATTAAATAGGTGACAAGCTAGATGGGCTCTGTATCTATCTAGGTTTGACTTTATCTTAAAACATGTACCTGGACAAAGGATGGGAAAAGCGGATGGACTGAGCAGAAGGCCAGATTGGGAAAGGGGAGTAGAAAGAGATAACAAAGAACAGACGTTGGTAAAAAGGGAATGGTTAGAGGCTCGAGCAGCAGAAGTGTCTGAAGTAGTAATAGATGGAGTAGACATTCTGGACAGAATAAGGAAGAGCGAAGCAAAAGATGATGAAGTTGTTAAGGCAGTAGAAGGGATGAAGCGAGTGGGAGTTAAAGTTCTAAGAGATGAGAAGTGACGAGAACATGAGGGGTTGATGTTGAAAGAAGGGAAGGTATATGTACCAAAGAACGAGAAGTTGAGAGCAGAGGTGATCAGGCTACACCATGACACGCCTGTAGGAGGACATGGAGGACAGTAGAAGACAACAGAATTGGTAACCAGAAACTTTTGGTGGCCGGGGGTGAGTAGGGAGGTGAAACAATATGTGGAGGGATGCGATGCGTGCCAGAGAAACAAGAATCGTACGCAGGCACCTGCTGGTAAGCTAATGCCAAATTCAATACCAGAGAAACCATAGAGTCACATATCGGCCGATTTCATTATGAAGCTGCCATTGGCACAAGGATACGACTCAATTCTGGTAGTTATAGATAGGTTGACAAAAATGGCTCATTTTATACCTACTACAGAAAAGACAACAGCAGAGGGACTAGCTAGATTATTCAGAGATAATGTTTGGAAGTTGCACAGCCTGCCAGAGAGCATTATTTCAGATAGAGAGCTGCAGTTTGCAGCAGGAGTAATAAGGGAGCTGAATGCCATGTTGGGGATCGACAGCAAATTGTCAACAGTATTCCACCCACAAACAGATGGACAGACAGAAAGAATGAATCAGGAATTGGAACAGTACCTGAGGATGTTCATCGACCATCGACAAGAGCAGTGGCCGGAATGGCTAGGAACAGCAGAATTTGCTTATAACAACAAGGTACAAACAAGCACAAAAGTGTCATCGTTTAAAGCAAATAGTGGACAAGACCCGAGGATGGGATTTGAGTTGAGGAAGAAGGGAAAGTTTGAGGAGGCGAATAAATTTGTGGAAAGAATG